>Ga0208373_1001157_pt1 | contig 37170 bp, 36 predicted proteins | sample RifOxyC2_FD_184036 | JGI IMG/M metagenome (GOLD analysis project Ga0208373, IMG submission 184036) | Soil microbial communities from Rifle, Colorado - Rifle Oxygen_injection C2 (SPAdes) | ecosystem: Environmental > Terrestrial > Deep subsurface > Rock core/Sediment | place: Rifle, Colorado...
CGTAAAAAAAGCAGCTTGTTTAAAGAACTTAGCTTTTGTGTAGAACCAATCGCGCATAACGCATCACCGTTAGTCTTGTATCGTCTAATTTTCTAGTGTTATTTTAGCATAAACAACAGCGAAAAACTTAAAATTTGGATGGTTTTTATTACCGCTTTCTGACATTAAAAAAAACGGGAGCAAAGCTCCCGTTTTCATTTGTATAAATCTTACGATTACATAGCAAATTTGTAACCAACACCCAATAAGAAAACGTTCGGGCTTGGTACATAAGTAGACTTATTGCCGCTGGCATCAGTCTTGACAGCACCTGCGAAGCGCAAGTATTGACCGTCAACGTATATGTTTGATGTCCAATGATAAGCAACGCCTACGCCAAACATTGGTCCCCAGTGAGAACCAGTGTCATAATTTGCTACGCCTGGCATCGCTGTACCAGCACCTTGAGAGACTTTTTGTCTTACATAGCCGACACCAAATTTGCCAAATAAGCTGACGTTATCGACAACAGGTACTGCTACTTTACCAGCTAAATAAGCTGTCCAAGGTTTGAAGGTTACTTGACCAGAAGCAGAAGCGTCGTTGTATTTAGAGCTAAATAGATAGACACCACCGAGTTCTCCGGAGAAGTATTTATTCCATTGATAACCAACATCCGCACCTACTGACCAATTGCCAGTACCGTGTGTCCAGTCATCGCTGGCGCTCGTGCCAACTAGGTTTTTATAATAAGTGGTAGCATAACCGGCCATACCTTCAATGTAGATACCAGTATAGCTATGTAATGCGGGAGCAGCAGCATTATAGCTACCGACACCGCCTGCTAAAGCAGCAGAAGATACAAGACCTGCGGCTGCTAAAACGAGTAGTTTTTTCATCGACATTTTTGTTTCCCCTCTTTCGATCAAAAGTAAGAATGAAAACCTACATTTACAAACTTCATTCATCATTGAATTTCATCTATAAATGCAAATAACCATAGGTTTCATATATATGAAACGTGAACAGCTTACCGAATATTTTTATCTGAGACAAGCATTTTTTACTTATTTTTCGCAAAAACAGCTAATTTTTCAAAAAAATATGTTTTTTTGGCTAAAATTTAAACAAATTTAATTTTTTTCAGTTCTAATACGGAAAATACGAAGAATTCCTTTCGTGCGACGTAAACGCTGAATAATCTGCGCTAAATGTGTTCTGTTGTGCACTGCAATAGAAAATAAAAATAATTGATGATTAAGAGGCATCGGTTTTACGATGAGATTTTCAATATTGGCGCCATTATCTGCAAGGATAGTAGAAATAGCCGCAATAGTTCCTGGCTGATTAATGGATTCAATTTGGATCACGACAGTAAATTCTCCATGAACTTGTTCTGCCCAGTTGAGCATGAGATATTTATCCGGATGATCTCGGAAATGAGAAAGTTGAGAACAATTTTCTCGATGCACAGTAATACCTTTGCCAGTATGAATAATGCCTGCAATGGTATCGCCAGGGATGGGATGACAACAACTGGCAAATTTAACTAAAAGTCCTTCTGTACCATTAATAATTAAAGGACTGGAAGCATCAATATTCTCTTCACTTTCCAAGCCTACCATTTGTTTCATCGTTAAAATAAGTTGATGTGCTACTAAAGGTGCTGCACGATTTCCTAAACCGATATCAGTAAATAAATCATCGAGTGTTTTGCATTGATCATTTTTTAACAATACAGCCAAAGCCTTATCTGGAATTTTGTGTAGAGAAAATTTGTAATTAGCCAATGCTTTTTTAAATAATTGTTTACCTAATTTTAATGCTTCGATTTTCCGCTGTGTTTTTAAATAATGACGAATGTTACTGCGTGCTTTACTGGTTACGACAAAATTTAACCAGGCAGGATTAGGACGCGAATTTTTAGCAGTGATAATTTCAATGGTTTGTCCATTAGATAAAATGGAAGAAAGCGGCGCTAATTGCCGATCAATTTTAACAGCGACACAGCTGTTACCTAAATCTGTATGAACTGCATAAGCAAAATCAATTGCTGTTGTGCCGCCCGGCATAGAAAGCGTTTCCCCTTTGGGGGTAAACACATAAACTTCATCAGGAAATAAATCAACTTTCACGTTCTCAATAAAGTCTAAGGGATTTTCTGTGGTATTCTGCAATTCTAGTAAATTATTTACCCAGCGTTTAGCTAGATCTTGTGCTTGGTCAGATTCTTTTTGATCTTTATAAATCCAATGTGCGGCAATACCTGTGGTAGCTGTTTTATCCATATCTACCGTGCGGATTTGAATTTCAATGGGAATGCCGCCTGCGCCAAATAAAACAGTGTGCAGGGACTGATAACCATTTGTTTTTGGAATAGCGATGTAATCTTTAAAGCGCTCTGGCACAGGTTTGAATAAACGATGTACGATACCTAATGCACGATAACAAGTATCCACATCATCCACAATAATACGAAAAGCGTAAACATCCATAATTTCATGTGCGGGTACATGGCGTGATTTTATTTTTCGGTAAATGCTATAGAGATGTTTTTCGCGTCCAATGATATCTACAAAAGTTACGTGATATTGATGCAATCCATCGCGCAGTGTTTTATTAATTCTTCCCAACGTTTTTTCACGCGCTTTGCGAGATTTTTCTAAATTTGATTTTAATGATCGGTATCGCCAAGGATATAAAGCTGAAAAAGCTAAATCTTCCAGTTCAATATAAAATTCACGCATACCTAAACGCCTTGCAACCGGCGCAAAAATTTCTAATGTTTCTCGTGCAATACGTTTTTGTTTTTGAAGAGGCAAAGAAGATAATGTACGCATGTTATGTAATCGGTCAGCTAGCTTAATAATAATCACGCGAATATCTTTCGCCATTGCCATAATCATTTTTCGAAAATTTTCTGCTTGCGCTTCTGCTGTGTTGTCAAATTTGATTTGTGTTAATTTTGTAACGCCGTCAACAAGATTTGCTACAGCTTCGCCAAAAATCTGTTGAATGTCTTTTTTAGTGATAGGTGTATCTTCGATGACATCATGAAGGAGTGCTGCACAAATGCTTTCTGAATCTAAACGTAAATCAGCTAACAGACAGGCAACAGCAATAGGATGTGAAATATAAGGTTTGCCAGTACTGCGTTTTTGATTTTTATGTGCTTTGTTGGCAATTTCAAAGGCGCGCTTAATGGATTCGATTTCTTGCGAATTAAGATAAGCTAATTTATGGCGTAGTTGATTGAACAGCGGCACATATTGCTCCTAATTTTACCTAGACATGGTAGAAGAATGTTAACTAACCAAACATTCTCTTAATAGTTTAGATTCGGGAAAATAGCTAGTGCTAATTTATAGTATCTTCTTTTAATTCATTTTCTGATTTTGTGATATCAAAACCCGCAGCAATTTCACGTAAAGCAATAACAGTCGGTTTATCATTATCTTCTTCCACAAATGGACGAGCGCCGAGTTCCAAAAGGTGCGCACGTTTAGAAGCTTTTAAAACCAAATCAAAACGATTTTCAACATTATGCAGACAATCTTCAACAGTGACTCTTGCCATTTTTTTCCCCTTTTCAGTTATATTTATAGTGAATAGATAGATGAAAAAGTTTACCGTTTATTTAACAAACCTTCCAGTATATTTTGATGCTGTTTCATTTGATTTTTCTTTTTTAACTGTGTTGCTTGAATGATGCTTTTAAGGTCGTTAAGCGCACAATTAAAATCTTCATTGATTATCAGGTAGTCAAATTCTTGATAATGCTGGATTTCACTTTGAGCTAATTCAATTCGCTGCCTGATAGAAGCCATATTATCCTGTTTTCGTCCAATAAGTCGTTGTCTAAGTGTTTCAATAGATGGGGGCAAAATAAAAATTAAGATGCTGTCTGGAAATTTTTTTTGAATTTGCTGAGCGCCTTGCCAATCAATTTCCAGAACCACATTAATGCCTTGCTGTAGTTTATCTAATACCCATGATTTTGAAGTGCCGTAATGATATCCATAGATTTTTGCATGCTCTAAAAAATCTTTACTATTAATTTTCTGCTGAAAAATTTTTTCTGAGACAAAATAATAATCTTTGCCTTCTTCTTCTGAGGGGCGTGCAGGTCTTGTGGTGTAAGAAATAGAAATCTGCAAATTTTGCATTTGTTTAAGCAGCGCGCGAATTAAGCTAGTTTTTCCGCCGCCGGAAGGTGATGAAATCACAAAAAGATTGCCTGGATTATTCAATGTTTTGTACCTGTTCTCTGATTTGCTCGATAAATACTTTAATTTCTAACGCTGCTTGTGTAATTTTCGTATTGATTGATTTGCTGCAGATTGTGTTTGTTTCGCGATTTAATTCCTGCATCAAAAAATCTAAACGGCGACCGGCTTGCCCGCCGTTATTTAATATTCTTTTTGTTTCTGATAAATGTGTTTTCAGTCGGTCTAATTCTTCAGTGATATCTATTTTCTGTATCAGCCAAACTAATTCTTGTTCCATGCGTGATTGATCCACTTCTAATTTTAATTTTTCAAAATGCTCCAGTATTTTCTGTTTTTGCATTTCAAGCATTTCAGGCACTGCGACTTCAATTTCTTTTCGCTGAGATTCGATAGAGGTAATAGTATTTTCAATCATCTGCTTTAATTCTTCACCTTCACGGCAACGTGTATCAACAAGTGTTTCAACAGCACGTTGGATATGAGATAAAATTTCCGGCTCAATTGCTTCAACATTAGATTCTTCGATAGACAAAACACCAGGCCAATTTAAAATGCCGTTGATATCCGTTTGATGATGAGGAAAATCTTTTTGAACCACTTGAATAGCAGAAGAAAGTTGCTTGACTAAGGAATGATTGATGGAAATTTCGCAAGGAAAGTTTTCAGCTGGCTTAAATTTTAAAAATAATTCTACTTTGCCTCGTTTCAAAGAAGTTTGTAATAATTTCCGAATATCAGGTTCCAAATTTCTGAATAGTTCTGGCAATTTAATAAATAGTTCTAAATAACGATGATTCACTGAACGTATGTTCAAGCTAAATGTTCCCCAAGCTGTTTCAAAATTGTGATAAGCAAAACCTGTCATACTGGAAATCATAAAAACATACTCCCATATAGATTGTGTGGCATTTTAAAGGTACAATACGTCCCTGACAAGTGTTCTTTTATCTAATTAGGATGGTGTTATGATTACTAGCAGTTCTGTTCTCAATATGTTTGCTAAGTCACCGATGCGCCCTCTGCAGCAGCATATGGTACAAACCAATGCTTGTGTTCAAGCACTTATTCCATTTTTTGAAGCAGTATTTGCCGATCAATGGGATGAAGCAGCAAAAATTCAGGAAGAAATTAGACAGCGGGAAAGAGAAGCCGATCATATTAAAATTGAATTGCGTCTGCATCTGCCCAAAGGTTTATTTTTGCCAGTTTCGAGAATGGATATCCTTTATTTGCTCACTAAGCAGGAAGATATCGCTGATACAGCGCAAGATATTGCAGGTTTTGTTTTAGGCCGGCATTTGCCGCTTCCGAAGCAATCTTCTGATATTTTTATGGAATATATTATTTGTTCTGCTGAGGCAGTAGAAAAAGCAGCGAATGTGGTTAATGAGTTGGATGAATTATTAGAAGTAGGCTTTAAAGGGAAGGTAGTTGAGCTTGTCACTGATATGATCCATAAATTAAATAAAGCAGAAGGTGCTTCTGATCGAGTGCAAGTTGAGTTGCGTAAGAAAATTTTTGAATTGGAAGATCAATTAAAGCCAGTTGATGTGATTTTTACTTACAAAATTATTGAATGGATCGCTAGTCTTTCTGATTATGCTCAGAAAGTTGGGTCAGGGTTACATATTTTATTAGCACGATAGGAAAATCATTATGTCTGAAAAAGATCCGAGGATAACACATATGATTGAAAAAGCTCGTGCTATCATGTCTTTTGCCTATTCTCCTTATTCTAAATTTAAAGTAGGTTGCTGTATTTGTGCAGACAATGATGAATTATTTGTAGGATGCAATATAGAAAACGTTTCTTATGGCTTAACTATTTGTGCGGAATCAAGCGCGATTAGCGCTATGATTTCAGCAGGAAAATCTGTCATCAAGGATATTGTTATTATTTGCAGCGCTAGTAAAGCCTGCCCTCCCTGTGGTGCTTGCCGTCAACGCTTGGCAGAATTTTCTTCATTTGAAACTCGTGTGCATTTGGTTGATGCAGATGGAAGTATCCGAACCTTTAAACTAGCGGATCTATTGCCGTTATCTTTTAATAAAACTTTATTGGGAGATTAGTCATGTTATATGAAAAACCTGTTAAAGCGATTCAAGAACGTATCGGAAATTTTAAACCTGAGATGGGTATTGTGGCAGGTTCTGGGTTAGGCGATTTGGCAGATGCGTTAGAAAATAAAATTATTGTGCCTTATGCACAAATTCCAGACTTTGTCACTTGTTCTGTTGCGGGGCATACAGGCGAGCTACATTTTGGGACTTTGCATGATGTACCCGTAGTTTGTTTAAAAGGACGTCTGCATCTTTATGAGGGCATTTCTGCTGATAAAATTAAATTATTAATCCGCACGCTGAAATTATTAGGCTGCAAAACACTTTTTTTGACAAATGCTGCCGGCGGCATCAATGAAAATTTTGAAGCCGGCGATTTTATGGTGATTAAAGACCATATTAATTTTCAATTTCAAAATGTTTTAAGTGGTCCCAATGATGAAGAATTTGGTCCGCGTTTTTCAAGTATGGATTATGCGTATGATGCTGAGTTGAGAAAAAAATTATTTGAAGCTGCTAAAACATTGGGTATGAAACTACAAGAAGGCGTGTACCTCAGTGTCTTAGGTCCCAGTTTTGAAACACCGGCGGAAATTAAGGCATTTCGTATCTGGGGTGCAGATGCCGTGGGAATGTCCACTGTGCCGGAAGTTATTATTGCACGGCACTGTGGCATGCGTGTAGCAGCCGTTTCTATTATTACGAATAAAGCAGCTGGCTTATCAAAAGTGGAATTATCTCATAAGGAAACTTTAGAAACTTCAGCGCGTATTGCAAAAGATTTAATTGCGTTAGTATCGGAATTTGTGAAAAATTACCGCTAGATTTTTTAAAAGGAATTACATACCCGATGGCACATGCACAACTATTTCTCTGGCTTGCTGTTATTTTCGCTTTCTTTATGGCTGTAGGTGTGGGAGCAAATGACGTTGCTAATGCGATGGGCACTTCTGTTGGTTCTAAGGTTATCACACTCAGAAATGCTGTCATCATTGCTGCTGTTTTTGAATCATTAGGTGCATTGTTAGCAGGCGGACAAGTGACGGAAACAATTCGCAGCAAAATTATTGACGTGCATCTTTTAACCGCTACCCCCGAAATTTTTATTTACGGCATGTTAGCATCGTTATTAGCAGCCGCCACTTGGCTAGTGATTGCCACAAAATTTGGAAGACCTGTTTCTACCGCTCAAAGTATTATTGGTTCAGTTATCGGTTTTGCATTAATTGTATTAGGTGCGCATACCATTTACTGGGGAAGAATTGTTGGTATTATGTCGGGCTGGGTAGTGACGCCAACAATAGCCGGTATTTTGTCATATTTTCTTTTTCGCAGTGTGCAGTGGCTTATTTTTAATAGTGATAAACCTATTCAGCAGGCAAAACGCTATGTGCCTTTTTATATTTTTATCGGGACGTTTGTAACAACAGCTGTTACTTTGTTAAGCGGATTGCAGCATATTGGCATTCAACTGTCTCATGCAACCAGTTTAACGATGGCTTTTGCTTTCAGTATTCTTGTAGCAGCCATTACACGACAAATATTAAATCACTTACATTTTAACAAATTGGGTGAACTGCATGCAGATTTAAAATCACTGGAAAAGATCTTTAGTATTCTCATGGTATTTACTGCCTGTGCGACAGCTTTTGCTTTAGGTGCTAATGATGTCGCTAATGCAATCGGTCCTTTGGCTGCAATCGAAGGAATTGTTCATAGCGGCGGACAAATTATGGGTCAATCCACGATCCCATTTTGGGTGCTGTTGCTAGGCGCAATGGGCATGGTATTTGGATTATCTATTTATGGTTATAAAGTTATCGCTACTGTGGGGACGACCATCACTGAACTTACGCCTGCCCGCGGTTTTGCTGCACAGCTTGCTTGTGCTAGCACAGTATTACTGGCATCAGGTTTAGGTTTGCCTGTTTCAACAGGGCAAACGCTGGTCGGCGCTGTTTTAGGTATTGGATTTGCACGAGGTATCGGAGCGCTGAACTTAGTGGTTGTCAGAGATATTTTTTTCTCTTGGGTCATTACCTTGCCGGCTGGCGCAGCCTTTGCCATTATTTATTACTACATGATTACTTTTTTGGTGCATCATCTGTAATTTCATTTCTGAGCAAAAGAAAAAAGCAGATCAAAAGATCTGCTTTTTTGCCTGGATAGTCTAAGGTTGGTCTCAATGCAGTCACCTTAATACTTTTTTAGGAATAATTCAATTAATATTATTATGCAAAATTAAAATATTTTTTTTGACTTTTTTTAATGAATATGCGTACTGTTAAAAAGGTATTTAAAAATTTATAATGGCAGAAATAATAACTTTTTGAAAAAATATAAATTAACATTAAGAGAGCCTATGTTAGATCGAGATGGTTTTCGTTTAAATGTTGGAATGGTGATCGCTAATGCGGAAAATAAGCTTTTATGGTGTCGACGCTTTGGCAGAGCAGATGCTTGGCAGTTCCCGCAGGGCGGTGTTCAGGCAAATGAGACTTTAAAAGAAACGATGTACCGTGAGTTAAAAGAAGAAATAGGCTTGACTGCAAATGACGTTGGCTATTTAAGTGAAACAAAACGTTGGCTGAAATATTATTTGCCTGAACATTATCGCCGATATCATATTAAACCTTTATGTATCGGGCAAAAACAAAAATGGTTTTTGCTTCGGTTCATCAGCTGTGAAGAGAACATTCATTTAAATCACACAAAGGATCAAGAATTTGATACTTGGCAATGGGTCGATTATTGGCATCCGCTTGAACAGGTGATTAGTTTTAAAAAAGAAGTTTATCAAAAAGTATTGGAAATTTTTGAGCCAATTTTATTTGCGGGAAATAAATAATGTTTTTTATTCCTTTGTATTTTTTATTAGGCGCTTTTGCAGGAACAATTTCTGGTTTATTAGGTATTGGCGGTGGCGTGATTGTCGTGCCAGGTTTAGTTTTTTTATTTAAATGGCAGCATTTTTCTCCGCTTTATTTAATGCATTTAGCTATCGCTACTTCTTTAGCTGTTATTATTTGTACAGCATTACGTGGCCTGCTGGTTCATATACAGCAAGGTTTTGATGACTGGAGCATTTTTAAAAAATGGCTGCCGGCTATCATCCTTGGAACGATGACAGGCGCTGTGATTGCGCATTTTTTGAGTACACATATTTTGAGTATTTGTTTCAGCGTGTTTTTGTTATTTATTTCCGTGCGCATGTTTTTTATTTATACGCCAAAGTCATCGCGTACATTACCTCGATCTTGGATCATGAATCTCATTGGTTTTATCATTGGTGCAAAATCAGGTTTATTAGGAGTGGGCGGCGGCTCTATCAGTATTCCTGTACTGGTTTATTTTAATGTACCGATGCGGCGTGCAGGTATTATTTCACTTGGGATTAGTTTAACCATTGCATGGGTTGGCACGATCAGTATGTTGCTATTGTCATGGCATTCTCATCTTCATTTAACAGGAACTTTTGGTTATGTAAACGGCTGGGCATGGCTTTGGGTATCGTTAGGTTCTGTTTTATTTGCACCTGTTGGAATTTATTTATCCAAAAAAGTTTCAACCCATTGGCTCAAAAGAATTTTTGGTGTGGTGTTATTTATTATTGCAATACAATTGTTGCTATGAATAAAATAAAAAACTTCAATCAATATTTTTCTCAGTCGAAAAGCTTTTTAACTTTTTTAAAAAGCTATGTATTTGCAGCCATGCTGAGTATGTACATCACTTTGTTTGTTCCTATGATTGGTGAAGAGGGAACATATACTATTAATGCCATGGAATTGTGGCATTCGAAATTATTTTGGAATAATACTTTTGGCGGATTATTTTATCCGCGCCCGCCGCTGTTTAAAATTCTAATTGCATTGGTTGCGCATATTATTGGCTGGCGGCATGTACTCATCGCCTCACGTTTTGTGACAGCCACCTCAATTATCTGTTTAGGTTTTGTACTTTATTGGCTCATTAAAAATCTAACGAAAGAAAAAATTTTTGCTTGGCTTGTTGTGGCGATTTATTTTACCGGCGATTTATTGTTTCGGCGCGGTTGGCTTTCTTATTCTGATCCGCTTTTGAGTTTTTTTATTTTCACTTCGATGGCATGTTTATGGATTGCAGTAGAGCGAAAAAATTTTTGGTTATTAGGTTTAGCAGTGGTCAGTTTGCTTTGCGGTTTTTTAACAAAAACTTTAACTGTTTATATGTTTTATGGCGTACTTGCATTTTGGCTGCTGATTTTTCATCGCAATCGTTCATTTTTGTTGCATCCTATTTCTTGGATTTTGCATCTTTTTGCTTTAAGTTTTCCTTTTCTTTGGGCGCATTTGACAACGCCGCTTTATTTAACAGGCATGTGGCATGATTTGTTTTGGACGCAGCCTATCACCGAAGGAGCTTATTTATATAATGTATTTTTATATCAGCCCGTGATGCTGTTTGTGCATTTTCTTCCGCTAAGCATTCCTGCTTTTTATTATTATATCAGACGGCGTCATTTTGAATTAACGTGTGATTATTCTTCTATCGCCAAAATTGCTTTTTTAACGTTTACACTTTCATTTTTACCTTGCTGGTTTGCAAGAGGACAATGGCCTGAAGCACGTTATTACATGCCGGTTTATCCCATGATGGCAATTAGCATGGCATATATTGTTTGGAATGCGCCCATTCAGTTAAAACGGCTCATTGTTTTTTTATTGGCAGCAACTCTTATTTTAAAATTTTTAGCGTGTATTTATTTTTATGCGTATCAAATAGAATTTTATGGTGATGATCAAAAAGCGGCGCGTGATATTATTCAGACAGTACAGGATTATCCGCTGTATACAGATTCAGATCTTGTCGCACCTGCATTGAGTATCACTTCTGTTTTGGATTCAATACGCTGGCCAAAAACGCCGTTAATTGTGCCGGATATTGTCAACCAAAAACCAAAAACTTATTATGTGATTGGATTACACATAGAAAACAATGGGCATTTGGTAAAAATGTATCCAATCAGTGGAAGCCCAATTTATTTAAGCTGCTATGGGGATTGCGAAAAGGAAAAAAGATAAAAAAACAAAAGGCAAAATTAAAAAAATAGAAAGGAAAAGCGATTTACCTTGTCTTACTTTTTTCTTTTATTTTTTTCCTAAACCCATAATTTTTTGAATAGCCTTTCTTTGAAGTTTTTTTAATTCTCTTGAAAAAGTTAAACCGCCTAATTTTTTTTCCTGTAATTTTTTTGTATTTACTGATTTAGCAGCCGTTAAACTTTTTTCTAATAATGATTTTATTTTTTGATGCGGTAGCGTTTTATCAATTAATTGACAGACAATTAAAAATTGTTTAAATCTTTCTTCCCTGCGAAAGGCATCTGTTTTTAATAAGAAGCCTAAAATAAATTGAGCATCTTCCCCCACAATTTTTTTATAATCTTTTCTAAACTGTACAACTAACATGGCTAATTCTTTAACTTCATTCGGGATGCGGTAACGCTTACACAAGGTATTTAAATTATTTAATGTGAGAAGAGAGCAAAGCGCTGCAAAGCGCAATATACCTGTCGTTTTTTGTCTTTCAATTGTATCGGTAGAGTTTTTTAAAATCGTTAAGTATTTTTTTAGAGGTTGAAATTCTGGAAATAAAATCGGTAATGCTTTTGTTTCTTTTAATACTTCAAAAAAACGAAAAGGAGCAGTTTCGTTTAATGCTTTTGCAAGTTCTTGCCAGACACGTTCTGCAACTAATGCATTAACTTCATTGGCTTCCACCATCTTTTGCATAAGTTTTAAAGTATCTGGATGTAGTTTGAATTTCGGTAATTTAGCAGCAAATCGCGCAGCTCTTAAAATGCGGACAGGGTCTTCTGCAAAAGCGGGGGAGACATGACGCAGTAATTTTTTTTTCAAATCTTTTTGACCGCCGTAAGGATCAATAATTTTTCCATGATCATCTTTCGCCATGGCGTTAATGGTTAGATCACGGCGGACTAAATCTTCCTCCAATGTGACATTAGGATCTGTATAAAATTGAAAACCTTTGTAACCTTTGCTGATTTTTCGTTCAGTGCGTGCAAGTGCATATTCTTCATGCGTCACTGGATGCAGAAAAACAGGGAAATCTTTTCCTACCGCTTTAAAACCTTTTTGGCGCATGATTTCTGGTGTTGCGCCGACAACAACCCAGTCTCGTTCTTTAATAGGTTTTTTTAAGCATTCGTCACGTACCGCACCGCCGACTAAATAAACTTGCATGGAAGTTCCCTGATATTAAAATGAATAAGAGAGTGAGATTATAGCTAGATTTAATAAATTTCCCAAGCCAAAGAATCTTCTACAGAAAAAACAGGCTGGGTATTAAGGTCATTGACAAACTGATGGATATTTTGAAAAATTTCTTCCTGATGTTCGCCTTCAGTATAGACTTTATTTTGATCCAGATAAACGAAACTATCAGAACCATCAGGATAAACAATTGCCCAGCACCATTTGCCTTGTGTTTCTTGCGGATCAAACAAAACAGCTTTACTCGGCAAAATGTGACACAAAGCAACCGGTACCCGATTTTCTAAAGAAATATGCTGATACCGGTTAAGACTGTTCAATAAATCTGTTAGATCAATTGCCATTTTTTTAGCCATTAGATTTTTCGGATAAGTTTATTCTTTATTTAAATTATAGCAAGACTGGCTTAAGAAAATCTTAAGAGATAAAAGAAAATAGAATGCACTTTGGCTTTTGGACGCTTTAGCTTTACAATATACCCATCGTCTTTTGGTTTTCAGCTTTGTTGGCATCGTCGTTCGCAACAGTCATGTATGATGTATACACTCCTGTTGCTCACTCCTTGCCGCCTCGCTGAGAAACCAAAATAGTATTTCGTACATCCATGTACGAAACCCCTTTGGGGTCAAAATGACTTTGTCATTTTGGGCTATTTTTGCACTCCTGCAAAAATGGTCGGGTCTATTTGTGCTAACCCCGAAATCTCATTCGTGAGCAGTATAGTTAGTATCCCCTCACTCAAGGAGACTTCATGGAAATTTTTCAGCATTTGCTTTCAAAGTTGGCGGGTTATTTAGCTAATTGCCATTTTCGCTGGATTAAAAATTGGATGATTACGGTTTTTGCTAATCATTATCAGGTTAATTTCACTGAGGCGGGAAAAAAAAATCCTTGTGATTATGCCAGCTTTAATGAGTTTTTTACACGTCGTTTACAACCTAATGCACGCAATATAGATTTATCTTCTCAGGTAATTGTTTCACCGGCAGATGGTTTTGTCAGTGAAATTGGAAATATTCAAGCCTATACTTTATTACAAGCCAAAAATAAAACTTATACTTTGTCCTCTCTGTTGACTGATCATGATCTCGTTTCTTTTTTTGCTGAAGGTTCTTTTTTAACGGCTTATTTATCACCTTCAAGTTATCATCGTGTTCATATGCCATTTGAAGGAGCGCTTAAAAAAATGATTTATGTGCCAGGCACTTTATTTCCAGTGAATGAAAAATCTGTTCAGAAAAATGAGAATTTATTTGCCCGCAATGAACGAGTGATTTGTTTTTTTGAAACTTCTATTGGAAAAATGTGTGTTATTTTTGTCGGCGCATTTATTGTCGGCAGTATTGAAACTCAATGGCATGGGCAAGTGACACCTAATGTTTGTCGAAAAATAACAACGTGGAATTATACGGACCGTTCTATTTATTTTAAAAAAGGCGAAGAAATTGGATTATTTAAATTAGGTTCGACAGTCATTATGTTGTTTGAAAAAAATAAAATAACTTGGAATGAAAATTTAAAAGCAGGTGATCCATTGAAAATGGGAAAGAAAGTAGGACAAATAAAAAACCCATTGTAGTCATGGGTTTTTTATTTTAAATAATTAAAAATTTATGCGACTAAAGCCGCTTTTGCTTTTTCAGCAATTGCTTTGAAACTCATCGCATCATGCAATGCTAAAGTTGCCAATATTTTTCGGTCAATGGCAATGTTTGCTTTTTTCAATCCGTTCATAAAACGGCTGTATGACAAACCATTTTCATTCGCTGCCGCATTGATACGAATAATCCAAAGTGATCGGAACACACGTTTTTTCTGTTTGCGGTCACGGTAAGCATATTGACCTGCTTTAATAGCAGATTGTTTAGCCACACGATACACTCGGCTGCGGGCGCCATAATGACCTTTAGCTTTTTCTAATATTTTTTTATGTCTTGCACGGGCAGTGACGCCTCGTTTTACTCTTGGCATAATCTTTCCCCTTAATAGTTAGCTAATAAAATTTTAGCTTCTTTAAAATCACTGCCATCTACTGGTTTAATTGCGCGCAAACGGCGTTTACGTGATTTAGATTTTTTGGTTAAAATGTGATTGCGATTAGCACGGCGTCGTTTAATTCCACCAGAACCGGTTTTCTTTAAACGTTTCGCTGCGCCTTTGTTTGTTTTTAGTTTTGGCATTTTTTTCTCTCTTTTCTCTTATTTCTTCGTTAAAACTTCGGAGGATAATTTACTCTTCCCTATTCACAAATTACTTTTTCATCGGCACAACAACCATGGTTGCTTGTCGTCCTTCCATTTTTGGCTGCTGCTCTATGCCGGCGATTTCTTTTAAATCATCATTAATGCGTTTTAGCAATTCAATTCCAAGTTCACGATGCTGCATTTCACGTCCTTTAAAACGCAATGTAATTTTAACTTTATCACCACGCTTTAAAAAAGCCATTACTTTACGCATCTTGACCTGATAATCACCCACATCGGTTGTTGGACGAAACTGAATTTCTTTTAAATGAACTTTGTGTTTCGGTCCTTTTTGTTTTTTGCTGCGTGAAAATTTATATTTGCCGAAATCCATGATTCGGCAAACAGGTGGATCTTCATTCGGGGCAATTTCAACCAGATCTAAACCATGTGTTTTTGCTTCATTTAATGCATCTTTTAATGAAACAACTCCCAATTGCCCGCCGTCTTCAGAAATTAATCTAATTTGCGAGGCAATGATTTGCGTATTCACGCGAGTCTTGTTCTTAGCGATGTGTTTTTTCCTCCATATACCCTTCGTCTTTTGCTTTTCGGCTTTGTTGGCATCGTCGCTCGCAACAGTCATGTATTACGTATACACTCCTGTTGCTCTCTCCTTGCCGCCTTGCCGAGAAACCAAAATACTTGGGTCTATTTGTGCCAACCTTAAAATTTATTTGCGATTGGTACATTTAATTTCTGCAGCAGTTGATCCCACGATAAAGTTTCTGAACTTTGCTCATTCGCATGACGCACTGATACAGTTCTTTCTTCTACTTCGCGATCACCGACAACGAGCTGATAAGGTACTCGGGCAATCGTGTGTTCGCGGATTTTAAAGCCGATTTTTTCATTTCTCAAGTCTGTTTTTACTCTTAAGCCATATTTTTTTAAATATTGAGCTAATTCATGGGCATAATCTGCCTGACTGTCGGTAATATTGAGAATGACTGCTTGAGTGGGTGCTAACCAAAGCGGCAGCCAGCCGGCATAATGTTCTAACAGCATGCCGATAAATCGTTCGATGGATCCCAAGATGGCGCGGTGAATCATGATAGGTATTTGTTTAGAACCATCTTCTGCAACATAATGAGCGCCTAATCTGCCCGGCATAGAAAAGTCAACTTGGATAGTGCCACACTGCCAGACACGATCTAAACAATCCTTTAAATGAAATTCAATTTTAGGTCCATAAAAAGCCCCTTCGCCCGGCGCTAATTCAAATTCAAGACCACGGTTTGTCAAGGCATCAGCTAAAGCTTTTTCAGCTTTATCCCAAACAGCATCGTCGCCAATACGTTTTTCAGGGCGAGTGGCAAGCCGTAGTAAAATCTTTTCAAAACCAAATGCGTGATAAACTTCGTATACAATTTTAATGAGTGTGTCAATTTCAGTAAGCAGTTGTTCAGGCGTACAAAAAATATGCGCGTCATCTTGTACGAATTCACGAATGCGCATCAGCCCATGCAATGTGCCGGAAGATTCATTGCGGTGACATAAACCAAATTCGCCCATGCGAAGTGGGAGGTCACGATAACTTTTAATGCCTTGATTAAAAATTTGAATATGTCCCGGACAGTTCATGGGTTTGATTACATATTGACGGTTTTCGGATTCAGTGACAAACATGCCGTCTTGACCAAATTTTTCCCAATGACCCGAACGTTCCCATAAAACTTTGTCTGCCATCATCGGCGCATAAATTTCTTCGTAATCATATTCCATTAATTTGCTGCGCATATAATTCACAACGAGTTTATAAATTGTCCATCCATTATGATGCCAAAATGCCATACCCGGCGCTTCTTCTTGGAAATGGAAAAGATCCATCACCTTTCCGATGCGGCGATGATCACGTTTTTCTGCTTCTTCCAAACGAGTTAAATAAGTGGCCAATGCTTTTTTATCACCCCAAGCTGTACCATAGATCCTTTGCAACATTTCATTTTTAGAATCACCGCGCCAATAAGCGCCGGCAATTTTCATTAACTTAAATGCTTTTAATTTGCTGGTTGAAGACACATGCGGACCTCGGCAAAGATCAGTAAAATCACCTTGTTCATACAACGAAATAATTTCGTTTGGCGGAATTTCACGGATGATTTCTGCTTTATATTTTTCACCTTGCTTTTCAAAGAAAGTAATTGCTTCATGGCGCGGCATTTCAATGCGTTTAACTGGAATATTTTGCGCGGCTAATTCTGCCATGCGTTTTTCAATTTTTTCTAAATCTTCTGGGGTGAAAGTTCTTTCAAAGGCAAAGTCATAATAAAAACCATTTTCAATGACAGGACCAATGGTCACTTGAATCTGCGGAAAAAGTTGTTTAACCGCATGCGCTAATAAATGCGCGGTGGAATGACGAATGATATCCAAACCTTCGGGATCTTTTTCAGTAAGAATTTGAAAAGAAGCATCTTTGGAAATGACAAAAGAAAGATCTACTGCTTTGCCATTGACTTTGCCCGCAATGGCAGCACGCGCAAGCGCAGGACTGATTTTTTCAGTCACTTCTAAAACAGTGATCGGTTCTGCAAATGATAAATTTGAGTGATCTGGCAGGGTGATGTTTGGCATAAAAACATTCAATAGTTATTAAATTTAACGTAGGCACGATTGGGATTGAACCAACGACCCTCACCATGTCAAAGCAAAGGGCGTGCCATTTTATATCGCTAACATTATGATTTATTTACATATATTTATATATTTTTTAAGTAAGCTATTTTTAGAGTGCTTATAGAGTGCAAAGTCAAAACAAAATCACACAATACAACGCAATAGCATCCAAAAACAAACTTTTCAAAACACTAAAGTTGAGCATACTAGCATATTAGAGATAAATTACAAAAGAACTTTTAAATCATGGGGTAGCAAAACAAACCTATCTCGTCAAATTCATAATGACTTGTTTAGCAGCCATGCTTAAAAAAATAAGTGATGCCCCTACGGAGAATGGCGCTCCTAATCATAGGATTAAAGATGCTTAAAAGCATAAGTCCTGACGCCTGAGGATTTCAATTCTCTTGCCTCATCACTTGGACTCGGGGTCATCACTTGCTTTCTATTTTACGGCAATAATGAAAAAAGGATAAACTATTTTTCTGCGTTCAATAAATTCTAGATAACTATGCTCTTAGAAAATTTGTTATTTGCTAATTGAGCATCTTTTCATTAAGATCTTTTCAAACCAAATTTGAATTTGCGACCAGGAAGGAAAGTCACGATGACGCACATAGGCAGAAATGATTTATGTCCCTGCGGCAGCGGGGAAAAATATAAGAAATGCTGTTTATCTAAAGCACCTACCTTTGCTTTTTCGAAGGTAGTTGATTTTGAATGGCGAAAGTTACGCCAATTAGAAGGCACAGTGATTGATCAACACTTGATCCCTTATCTTTTTCAAACGTTACCCGCGTCAGTGATGGAGCAAGCAATGGAAGATTGTCTGCCGGATGATTTGCCGGAAGAGATGGATCAAAAAATATTATTCAATTCCTTTTTACTGCCGTGGATTTTATTCAATTGGGTGCCGTTTGAAGATGTTGAATTAAAGCATTTTGATCCTGAGCTGACGATAGCGGAAAACTATTTACAGGCATATCCGCATCAATTGCAAAATGATGAAAGGCGTTTTCTAGAAACTATGAACACCACATTCTATAGTTTTTATGTGGTTTTAGCCGTAGAAAAAGAAAAATCATTGTTTGTTAAAGACATGCTGCTAGGTACCACCCATACACTGAAAGAGCGACAAGGAACGCATTTTTTAAATCGAGGAGATATTGTGTTTAGTCGCATCTTAACACTCGATCAACAATCTATTTTTGTCGGCATGGCGCCTTTTATTTTACCTTTATCCTACCATATGGCATTAGTGGATTTAAAAGAAGCACTCATTGAAGAAAATGATCATCTGCCTTTATCAGGAGATATTTTAAGACAGGAGTTTGATCTAGACTTAGTTGACTATTTTTTTGAGGCGATAGCAGAGGCTTATAAACTGCCGACACTTTTTAATACCGATGGTGAGAAGATGCAGTTTTGCATTTCTCATTTTAAACTCACCTTACCGTTGAAAGAGACACTCCATCGGTTATTACCGATGACATTGTCCGATGATGCTGAAGATATTTTAAGTGAGGCAAAATGCACGGCTTCAGGCGAGGTAGAAGAAATTCATTTTTCATGGTTAAAAAAAGGGAATAAAAAACATAAAAATTGGGAAAACACGATACACGGAAATATCACTTTAAAAAAAGGAAAATTAACGTTAGAAACGAATTCATTGGAACGTGCTGAACACGGTAGAAAAATCATTCAAAAATTATTGGGCGAACAGATCACCTTTCAACGCACCCTGATTGAATCCCAAGAACAGAAGCTGAAGTCTTTGCCTCCTTTTACAGAAGAAAATGAGACACAACCTACGTTGCCTGAAATACCCGACGTTCAAGCGCACATAGAAGCAATGGCAAAATCATACTGGGCAACTTGGTTTGACGAACCCATTCCTGCTTTAGATAATCAAACACCGCACGAAGCGGCAAAAACAGAAAAAGGACGTGAACGATTAGAAGCGCTGTTGTTATATTATGAATGCATGGATGCTAAAAGAGAAGCAGATGATCCCATGAAAACAGATATAGAATGGATTAGAAAAACGTTATCGTTGGAGAAATGATGGTTTTTATTGAGGCGCTTTTAGAGTAGTCTGGTAAGCATCCCCCAAAATAGGACAGTTCAAAAGTGGAAAATTCTGTTAAATTTGTGATTGTTTAATAGGAGTATCCACGATGAAAAAATCAAATAAGTCCTAGTTAGAAAGACGACAGCCTTATGATAATGTAAAATAACCGATTAATTTGGTAACAAAGGAAATGTTTCATTTGAAGGTAGAATGTACTTTTTTTAAAGTTTAAAAAAATTAGTTTTTTAAGATTCTTAAGAAAATGTGTAAGATATTGCAGTTATCTTTCAACTTATATTAAGCTACAATTTTTAAGGAGGCATAATGTTTGGAAGAAGCGCGCGTGTTGCGCCGATGCTCGAAGAAGCAGCAGTCGACATTTCAGGATTGGTAGATGGCATAATTATTGGTTCAGGTAATTATTCTATTGCCGGTCCTGTCAAAGAAAAATATCAAATCGCATTTGCACAGCTCCATACTGATTTAAGTTTATTACAGACAAAACATGAAAAGTTAGATGGTTTGGCAGAAAATTTTAATCGTTTTATTTCAGCTCATTTATTAAATTTCCCAGATTTTTTAGAAGCTTCAAGCAGACATGTAGCTTTTTTAGAAATAGCAAAGCTTATGCCGGCAGGATATAAAATACCTCTTTCACTTCCTTCTCTTGAGATTTTAAAAATGAATTCAATATCTACCCGTGATATTTATGCTCAAAACGTAGCAATGATGATAGGAGGCGTAGCTAACTCAATGCAAGCTTGTCGGGGAGTACACAAATTAGCTTATCATACTATTGGACATGCGCTTGAAACTTCTCAAGCTTCTTCTTTTTTATGTAGTAAATCGCATACTATTTTTAAAACTCTTATTGGTTTTATTGGCTTATTTCACGATGCTATTTTTACTCATTCAAGGGTAGAGGATGAACAATGCAGTGCTCAATTGTTTCTTGAAGTTTTTCAACCTTTTTTAGAAATGCTCAAGACGGATGAAAAATCTATTTTTGAAGCGCTTGTTCGCATTTTATTAGTGGGCGGTACTTTGCCTGTTTTTTATAAAGATACTAAAAGCGCTGTTCATATGAAAACCCTTTGGGAACTTTATGTAGAAATTAATCCTACCTTTATGGATCTTCCCATTAATAAAAATCTTTTAGATCTATTAAGATCTATGTCTGATGCTGATGTACAAAGAAGTTTAAATCCAGAAACTGTTGCAAATCCTGCAGAAGGCACTACTGTACATACTCCTTATGCTTATTTTGAAACAAAAGAGTTATCACTGCTTTATACACAACTTAATATATATTTTGAAAGATTACGTACACATGCTCCAGATGGCACAGCTCCTCGATCTGTTTGTGCAAAACAGGATTATATTAATATTGTCTTAACGAAACTTGGACAAAGTATTCGTTTTGTGGGAGAAACTATCGTCATGCAAATCGGTTATTTATTACCTGTTCAAACTAAAATGCATGACTTTATCTATAGTACTGCTGATAAAATGGAATTTAGCGATGATGACATTGAAGATATTTGGAACACAGCTTTAAATAGCGAAGAATTTTTTGCTGAAATGAATATTAACAGTATTAAAACTGTTCCTGCACGAGACTATCGTTTTGAAACAGATTCATGGCAATGGCAAAGTGATTTATATCGGCAATTTAAAAAATTAAATGTAGAGCAAAAAAAACAATTAACTTGTGAATTACTGATTAATGCTCGGCGTCAGCAAGGATTAGAATTTGATCTTACAGTTTTTGCTGATCGAATGAAACCAGATTTAAGAAGTACTGTTGATAGACTTGTATCAGAAAGAGACCTAACTTCTGCTGCCATAAGCGAAACGTTTAATGGCGCGAATATAGAAAGCACATTAACTTATATTGCCGAACGTGCCCGTGAACGAGATATGGCTGCTATTAAAGCAGTGAATGCCAGATTAGAAAAGGCAAAAAGAGAAGAGTTAAGAGCAGAAGAAGATCGTAAGTTTTTATTAGGTGATAGAAGCTCTATTGAGTCAACACCAAGACCTGGTGGAGGTGCAGCAAGTTAAAAGTTGAAAACTTTTTTTGTTTTCCTTTGTTAGGCCAAGAAAATTTTTTGCAATGCCATAATCAAATCAGAATTTGATTGACGTAGTTCGTTTGCTAATAAACGAATATATTGGCTAGTAGATTGCTCTGTATTATTTTCGATTAAAGGTTTGGTCATGTTTGGTTTTTGATTTAAAGCTTGATAAATCATTTCGTATACAGATTTTAAATGTTTAGGTAAAAATGCCGAAGCATTATAATGTTTATGCTTTAAAAACGTTTTAATTTCGATAGCCTGCACAGCAAATATAGAAGCCACTGCTAAATAATCTTGCAGTATTTCTACTGCTTCACGCGAAAGATTTGCAGAAGCATAACCTTGACTATTGATATTTTGATTAAAGGTTTCTGCATGTGTTGGAAATAATGTTGTGATATTGTGACTTAAGTGAATTAATCTTGGCACAATAGAATTTGCACAAATTTGTAATCCGTTTAATCCATATTTTATTTTTGCCTGTGGCGCTGCTAAAGAACTTGGCAATCCCGAACTAAATTCAGGTACAACCAACATCGAAATTTGTGCATCTAAATGTTTAGCAACCAATGCAATATAAATCCGTAATTGATCCATACAAAGTGCTATATGCTCGCCTAAAAAATTTCCTGCATGATAAAATTCACCTGTTTTAATATCAATCAAAGGATTATCACTAACAGAATTAGCTTCTATTTCAATTTGTTTTTTGATAGTTCCGATTCCTTCTAAAATAGGTCCTAAAAATTGAGGCAAACAACGAATGGAATACCGGTCCTGAATTAATCTTCCCTGTTTTGATTGACCATTATTTTGTATATGCTGCACATGTTTTTTATAGACAAATGAACTATCTTTTAATAACTCTTGCATAAAAGCAGCGACTGCTATTTGTCCAGGATGTGGTTTTACTCGATGTGGGAATTCTGAAAATGCTTCAATATCACTTTCCATAGCATGGATCATCATGGCATGTAAATAAAGCGCATAATAAAAAAGCTCATGAAAGTCATGTAAGCAAAGTGCCGCTATCCCTGTTAAAACAGAAGTGCCGTTGACTAATGCCAATCCTTCTTTAGGTTTTAATTTGATAGGTTGTAAACCTATTTTTTTAAGCGCATCTATTGAACCCATTCGTTTATTTTGGTAGGTAACCTCAAAATCGTTACTGTAACCCATTGCTGCACCTGCAATATGTGCTAAAGGCACTAAATCACCGCTTGCTCCAATAGAACCATGTTCATAAACAACAGGTGTAAATCCCACATTCAATAATTGACAATAACGCTCAAGAATTTCAAATCGAATACCAGAGGCACCTTTTAAAAGTGAATTAACACGCAACAACATGCCAGCTCTGACACAAGCATTTGGAATTGGTTTGCCGATGCCACAAAAAAGCCCCCAAATTAAGTTTTCCTGCAAAAATTCTGCATCTTGAACGGAAACATTTTGATCAGAAAGTCCGCCGAAATTAGTGGTTATTCCATAAATAGAACGTTGTTCATCAATGGCTTGTTTAACAATTAAATAAGCCTGATCGATTTGTGATTTAACGGCAGAGTCTTGAGAGAGTTTTACTTGCTCATTACATTTTGAAACGCGAATAATATTTTTTAAATCGAGAAAATTATCAGATAATGTCACAGCCATGCTTGTTTCTCCCAATTTTTCATCCTAATATTATACAATATGTTTTCATTTGTAAAAAAGTACTTGTGAATTAACAGGAAGATTTTAGAAGGTGCTGATAGTTTTTATAACTTGTTATATATTTAATGGGGAAAAATATTATGCATTAATTTTTCCCCTATTTCGTTCAAAAAATAAAAATTTGTCCGCCTCTAACCACAACCAACTTAGTTTATTTTTAATCAATATAATTTTTCTGTCTTCTATTTTTTTCTTTGTTTGTTTTAAAGTTTGAAAAAATACTCTTAGCTTGCTTCTCGCCCACATTACCACAGGCGCAACAGCAGTTTATTTATTGATAAAAAATGTTTGAACGAAGACTCTGTTAGGCTCTTCATTTCAGGCTCATCTTTAGATTAGAAAATACTCTCACTACAAAGGTGGAAAGTATTAAAAGTGTGATTTTGTTTATGTAATTTATTGTTTTCAATCTATATTTATAGATTTTTCAGGAAGTTAATTTGGTAGGCACGATTGGGATTGAACCAACGACCCTCACCATGTCAAGGTGATGCTCTACCACTGAGCTACGTGCCTGTTTAGCCTTTTACAAGGCTGGTTAAGATAGCATTCTCTTTTAAAAAGCGCAACTGTCACTGTTTTTATTCTTTTTTAAATAAATCCTCAACACCGAAACACCGGCAGGCGTCATGCCGGGAATACGGGAAGCTTGGCCTAAAGTATCCGGTTTAACCTGCATTAGTTTCTGCCGTATTTCATTGGATAAGCTCGGTACTTGAGTGTAATCAAAATTTGCCGGGATTTTTGTTGTTTCAAATTTTTTTTGTTTGTGGATTTCTTCTTCTTGCCTTTTAATGTAGCCAAAATATTTTGCCTGAATTTCAATTTGTTCTTTTATTTGCTCATCTAATATTTCTAATTGAAAAATTTCTATTAAATGCTCGAAATTAATTTCAGGTCTTTTTAATAAATCAAAAGCAGAAAATTCTCGATCTAAATTTTGCTGCATTAATTTTTCAAACGTTTCGCGATAAACCGAAGTGGGATGCACAAAAGTTTTTTTTAATTTTTCTAAATAAAAATTAATCGCATTTCGTTTTTCTTCGAATTTTTTCCAGCGTTCATTGCCGACGCAGCCTAATTGCTTTCCTGTTTCAGTTAAACGTAAATCCGCATTATCTTCGCGCAATAACAAACGATATTCTGCGCGGCTTGTAAACATGCGGTAAGGTTCTACCGTGCCGCAAGTAATTAAATCATCAATGAGTACGCCGATATAAGCTTCATCGCGCTCAGGCGTCCAAGTTGATAAACCCTGCACTTTTCGTGCCGCATTTAAACCGGCAATTAAACCTTGCGCGCCTGCTTCTTCGTAACCCGTTGTGCCGTTAATTTGTCCAGCAAAAAATAAATTTTCAATGTATTTAGTTTCTAATGAACGATGCAAATCACGCGGATCAAAAAAATCATATTCAATTGCATAACCCGGCGCAGTGATTTGTGCATGTTCCAATCCTTCAATGGAATGCACAAATGCTTCCTGCACATCGGCATTTAAACTCGTTGAAATTCCATTGGGATAAATCAAATCGCTGTTCAATCCTTCAGGTTCCAAAAAAACCTGATGAGAATTTCTGTGCGCAAAACGTTTCACTTTATCTTCAATCGAAGGGCAATAACGTGGACCCACGCCTGTAATGTTGCCTGAGTACATTGCTGAGGTATGAATATTTTTTAAAATAATCTCATGCGTTTTTTCATTTGTTTTGGTGATGAAACAAGAAATTTGTTTGGGATGTTCTGCAACTGAACCGAGATAAGAAAAAACAGGACATGGAACATCACCCGGTTGTTCTTGTAATTTTTCAAAATCAATGGTGTGTTTATTTAAACGCGGCGGAGTGCCTGTTTTTAATCGTGCTACACGAAAGGGAAGTTTGCGCAAATTTTTAGCAAATGTAGCAGCGGGTTTATCTCCTCTTCGTCCGCCGGGATAATGATCTTTACCCACATGAATTTCACCGCCTAAAAAAGTACCCGCCGCCAATACAATTGCTTTGGCGTAAATTTTAATTTCTTTTTCAGTGATAATGCCGACCGCTTGATCGCTTGTTAAAATTAAATTATCAACAGCGTCTTCAATAATCGTTAAATTCTTTTGATGCAAAAGTGAGTGTTGAATTGTTTTTTTATAAAGTTCGCGGTCGCATTGCGCGCGTGTTGCGCGAACAGCAGGACCTTTGCTTGCATTTAAAACGCGAAACTGAATGCCGGCTAAATCTGCTGCTCTTGCCATGATGCCGTCTAATGCATCCATTTCTCGCACTAAATGACTTTTGCCGATGCCACCGATCGCAGGATTGCAGGACATTTGTCCCAGCGTTTCAAATTTATGTGTGACTAACGCTGTTCGACAGCCCATGCGTGATGAGATTAATGCTGCTTCAGTGCCTGCATGTCCGCCGCCGATGACAATGACATCAAATGTGAGCAAAGTGTTCAAGCCAAAAATTCTTTTCTAAAGTTCACTATTTTTACCCAATAAATAATCCATAAAACAATCGTGCCAATACCTGTGATAAAATTGAGTATGGGAATAAAGACAGTTGAAATACAAATGGCATAAGCTAATCCAATTCCAAACAAAACGTTTGCAGCTTGTTTTGCTTGCTCATTATCTTCGAAATACTTTTTAGCAGACCAAGGCACGCCAAAAGGCAGCATCATCCAGTCGAACACAATACCGATAATGGGAATAATCATCAGCCAGCAAAACCAAGCTGGAAATAAATGATGTTCTTGGGGAATACGTTTTGCTGTTTTAAAAACAGACCAGGAAAACAGTACTCTGACTAATATGCCTGCCGCAGCAAAAATTATGATGATTAGAATCATAATGAAAGCATAAAAATGGTGGGGTTGAATCTGGTTCATGGTTTTCTCCTTTTTCTATGTTTAGATAAAATCTTGCCACAAAACAACTGGAAATTAAACAAAATTGCTTCTATTTCTAAATTTAAGTATACTTTAAAAAAACAGAAAATAATTTGGAGTATACTTAAATGAACGAATTCCTCACTCAAACCTTTGAACGTTTACTGGACCAAACAGATTTATCTTTTAAGCGTTATTTATATCATGATTTTCAACTCAGCCGACTAACAGGTCTCGTTGGTCCGCGCGGAGTCGGCAAAACCACGCTGATGCTGCAATATATCAAGGAGCATCTCGCAAAAGATAAAAAAGTATTTTATTTTTCTGCGGATTCTATTTATTTTCGTCAAATCACCTTATTAGATTTTGTTCATGAGCAATATAATCTTGAAGGGCATCGTATTTTCTTTATTGATGAAATCCACAAATATGCGGATTGGAATCAAGAATTAAAAAATTTATATGATGCATTCCCGGATGTTAAGATTGTTTATTCCGGCAGTTCGATGCTTGAATTAGTGAAAGGCAGTCATGATTTATCTCGCCGTGTTAAATTGTATCACCTGCCCGGCATTTCATTTCGGGAATATTTAAATTTTGTCACTCAAAGCAATTTTAAAGTGATTGATTTTTCAACGCTGCTTGCTGATCCAAGAAATTTTAATCGCCTAGGACAAATCGAAACTGTCATGAAACACTTCAAAAAATATTTAGAGATGGGCTATTATCCTTTTGTTTTCGAAGATCCGCATTCTTACTATGAACGAGTCATGCGTATTATGGATAAAATTATTTTTGAAGATATTCCCAGTTATTTTGATTTGAAAACACATAATCTTTTTTTATTTAAAAAGATTTTAAGTTATCTGGCAACTATTCCGCCGGGCGAAGTGAACACCAATAACATAGCTCAAAATATGTCTATTGCTCATCAGACAGTTTTTAGTTATTTAACTATTTTAGAAAGTGTCGGCTTGATACAAATGATTTATCCTGTTGAAGGAGGCAATCAATATTTGCGAAAACCGCAAAAAATATTTTTGCACAATACGACTTTGCTTTATACTTTCCAGCAGTTTGTCGGCGAAAAATTATATCAAGGCACTTTAAGAGAATTATATTTTGTTCAAGCTTTACGCGATGCAGATCAGAAAATATATTATTCTAAAGAAGCAGATTACCAAACGAAAGATTTTATTTTTGAAATCGGCGGGAAAAATAAAACAGCTAAACAAATTGCGAATTTAGACAAATCAGCTTTTTTAGTGAAAGATGATATCTTAACAGCAGGGCAACATATTATTCCTTTATTATTTTTAGGGTTTATTTATTAATGCAAACAAAATTACTTGGTTCTGTTTTAATGATTCTCGGCACTTGCATCGGCGCAGGTATGTTAGCATTGCCGATAGCGTTAGCACATCAACCCATTGGCATGGGTATTTTTTTATTGGGTTTAGCATGGCTTGTGATGACCATCGGCGCATTTTCATTATTAGAAGTAAATTTATGGCTGCCGGCAAAAACAAATTTAATTTCCATGTCGGAATTAACCTTGGGGCGCATCGGCAAAACCAGCACATGGATTATTTATCTTTTATTATTATATAGTCTGCTTTGCGCTTATATTGCAGGCAGCAGCGATGTGCTGCAAACGCTGCTGCAGATAGCGCACATTCAGACACCGCATTGGACCGCAACCATTCTTGCTGTGTTGATTTTAAGCAGCGTGGTTTATCGCGGCATTGCTTCAGTTGATTTTATTAATCGCGGTTTGATGAGTATTAAATTCCTAGCTTTTATTTTATTAATTTTATTAATTGCACCGCACATTCATTGGCAGTATTTAACAGAAGGCAATTCGCATTTTAAAATCAGCACATTTATGGTGATGATCACTTCTTTTGGTTATGCCATTATTGTGCCGAGTTTGCGCACGTATTTAAACAGCGATAAAAATCGTTTACATCGCGCGATTGTCATCGGCAGTCTTTTGCCGCTTTTAATTTATATTATTTGGATAGTCGTCGTTCAAGGATTAATTCCAAAAACAGGTTCGCAAGGATTGCTGCAGGTAGCGCAAACAGGAAAAACTGTGGGGCTTTTAATGACCACGATTGCGTTCTATGTTAAAAACAACTGGATTTCCAGTATTTCCAGCGTGTTCATTTCTATTTGCGCTGTTACTTCTTTTTTAGGCGTGTCATTATGTCTGGTTGATTTTATTGCGGACGGATTAAACTTACATCCTATTGAAGCTTCCCGCGGCGAGCCGCGGGAAATCTCCACCGTAAGGAGGTTTGATTTTTTAACTTCGCTCGCTCATTCCACAGCAAGCTGCGGAGAATGCGCTCGCTTTGCGGTTCAAACAAAACCATTCTACGTTTATGCATTAACTTTTCTCCCGCCGATGATCATTGTTTTAATTTGGCAAAATATTTTTATTCAAGCATTAAGTTATGCCGGTATTTTGTGTGTTTTATTATTAATTATTCTGCCACTTTTGATGCTGTACAGCGGAAGACACGTGAAAAAAATTTCACCTAAGGATCACACTTGGTTAAGCCACGTCATTATTTTAGCCACGATTATTTTTGCCGTGTGCGTTTTGGTGACGGTCATTGTGTAGAGACAATTCATAAATTGCCCTTAGAACCTGTTTAAAATCTCTACTATGTCGGTCACAAACCGTCGATTTTCTGCGATCCGTTGCTCATATATTCCTGGTATGCTGCGCTACGGTTCTCGAAAATCAACGCTTTCTGTCTCGACCTAGCGAGATTTTAAACAGGTTCTTACACAATAATAACTTCTGGTTCTAACTGAATTTGAAATTTTTCAAAAACGGCGCGCTGAATTTTTTCAGATAATGTTTTAATTTCAGCGCCTGATGCCTGACCATAATTCACTAAGACTAAAGCATGATGTTCATGTACACCCGCATTGCCAAAACGCTTTCCTTTAAAACCGCATTTTTCAATGAGCCAGGCGGCAGGAATTTTCACGCCGATATACCCTTCGTCTTTTGTCTTTCGGCTTTGTGTTGGTAAGCTTCCGCTTCCTGCGGTGCTAACCCACCCGCCAAACTCTCCTTGAGTTTGGCGCGAAGCTGCGTGAAGCGATGCTTCACGTGAAATTCCGCTTCGCCTTCGTCGTTCGCAACAGTCATGTAGCTCATGTACACTCCTGTTGCTCTCTCCTTGCCGCCTCGCTTTGATCCCAAAATACTTGGGTCTATTTGTGCCATCGCTAAAAAATTTATTCATGGACGGTATCTCAATTTTCCAATGTGGCATGTCAGAATAAATTTTTAATAAGGTTTCAAATTGTTTTTCTGAAATGACGGGATTAGAAAAAAAACTGCCGGCATTGCCTAACTGATTTGTGTCCGGCAATTTAGATTGACGCACGCAAGTGATTACTTGAGAAATTTTTTCTAGCGTTAAATTTTTTTCGTTTTTTAATAATTCTTGAAGCGGTTTGTAATGGATGTTTGGCTGAAATTTTTTATTTAATTTAAAAATCACGTGTGTAATAAAATAAAAATTATTTTTTTGTTTGAAAATACTTTTGCGGTAGCCAAATTGACATTCATCGTGATTGAAAATTTTTTTTATTTTTTGATGCATGTCAATTGTTTCAACGCGGTCAATGATTTCGCTCACTTCCATGCCGTAAGCGCCGATATTTTGCGAGGCGGCAGAACCTACCGCGCCCGGAATATCCGATAAATTTTCAGCGCCGGCATAATGATGCGCAATACAAAAATTAACGAAAGCATTCCAGTTCTCTCCCGCGCCAGCTTGAATAAAAATATTTTCTTTTGTCTCAGAAACAATTCTAAAACCTAAAATAGCTGGCTTTAAAATAACGCCGTTAAAATTTTGCGTGAATAAAACATTGCTGCCGTTGCCTAAAATAAATTTCGGCAAAGAATTAAAGTCAGGATTGTTTAAAATGTCCAATAATTCTTCAGCGGAATTTAGCGTCATGACATAACGCGCAGTCACGTCTACTTTAAATGTGTTGAAATTTTTTAATGAAATGTTTTGCTGGATGTTCATGATATGCTTGCCGTATTTATTGTAGGGACAGGTCGTGACCTGTCCTTTACGGGCAGACCTTCTGTTCAAGGAATTTTATTTTTTCTGCCGTGCCAGAAAAAACGGCAATAAAATATAAAATAAATCGCCCGTCATTAAAATTAATTCATAATGGAAAAGTGAATGTATTTTTAAATGATCGGGCGGAAAATAACCTAATAAAACACCGGCTGCGCAAACTAAAATACTGATGGAAATAATAACAGTCAGCGTCATCTTTCCGCCGGGAATTTTAAAAGGGCGCGGCACATTCGGATATTTATAACGCAGACGCAAACTGGATGCAAAAATTAAAATATACATCACCAGCGTAAATTGTCCGGTGAGTACAACCAATAGCCAAAACGCTTCGCTGATCGAAGAAGCAACTAAAAATAAAAAAGCTAAGAGCGTTGCAATGATCGCTTGTATGATTAATAAATGAGTTGGGCTGCTTTTTTTATTTTCATACGCGCACCATTTGGGAAACATCCCTTGCTGTGCAGCAAGGGCTAATCCGCGCGCAGGTGCAAGCAGCCATGCTGTCAAAGTTGAAATGCCGCTGACCGCTAAAAGCAGTGCTAACACAGGAACTGCCCAAGCTAAATGAAATGCCTTAAAAAACGCAGAAAATCCTTCCATCACACCTGTGACCAGATTTAAATTTTTTGCCGGCACCACTAATGCAATGGCGAGCGAACCTAACATCGTCATCAATAAAATAATAAGTGTTGCCAAAATAATCGCGCGCGGAAAATTGCGCTGCGGATTTTCAACATCGCTTGCATGAAAGGCAGTGATCTGCATGCCAGAATAACCTAACAGTACGCCCAGAAAGAAAACAAAATGCTGGATTTTTAAATCAGGAAAAATCGTCTGCCAATTTAAATTTAATTGAATCGGATGATGAGAACAAATCCAAAAAACTGCTAGCAGAATAATTAAAATAGACGGAATAATCGAACCAACGAGCGCGCCAAAAATATTTAAACGGCTGGATGCTTTGACGCCCAAAAAATTAAATAAAGTGCAGCTCCACAAGATCACTAAAATTAACAGCAATAAAATAATTTTATGCTGCTCTATGTGCGGCAAAAAACTGTACAAAACAGTTGCGGCAATAAAAGATAAAGTCGCTGGAAAACCAATCACGTTATTAAACCATTCAGACCAAATGGCAAACAAACCTAAACGATTGCCGAACGCTTTTTGTACCCACAAATAAACGCCACCTGCTTCAGGCCAAGTGCTGGCTAATTCTGCTGACACAAACGCGCTGGGAATTAAAAATACCAGCGCCGCTAACAAATAAAAAAGTATGGCTGACAAACCCACACCTGCCATGATCGGCAAATTACGCAAATTCACAATAGCTGTCACACTGATCATCGCCAGCGCAAAAGAAGAAAGCACTTTGGGTTTGGTTTTCATGAATTGTTTCTATCCTTATTTGCTGTGCATCATTTCCACAAAATTTTTACTTCACGTCCTGCAAACGCAAAGCCTAATTTCAAAATAGTTTTGATGCCACGCTGTATAAGTTCTGCGATATATTGATTGGATTCAATTTGAGTCAGAGCTTCTTGTGCCGTTTTTTCGAGGAGATTTTCATCGGAGGTTCTTTTGAGTTCCATCACAATGCCGATTGCGTTTTTATCTTTGGGTAGTAATAAAATATCGCAGCGTCCTCTGCCCACCGGACAATTGGATTTAATGTCGTAACGACCCTGCAAGCCTGCCACGAGTCCTAAAATAAAAATAGGATAACGCACTTCTTCAGCATTTTTATTTAACTCAAAAAAACTCACCGAATGCGTGAGATACTGCTGCAGACGATAACTGAATTCTTCGATATCACCGGTGGTTAAGGCTTTTAAAAAAATGTCATAAGAGGTGCTGGCAGGATCTTGTGTTAACCATTCACGGATCCATTGATCAAACAAACCCGCTTTTTTTAAGAGCGTTTCCACTTCCTCTTGTGTAAATCCAAAAAAAGATCCGTACTGCTCTGACAGTACCGTATAGACTTTGACATTATTTAAATCCGAAAAAATACTTTCCTGCGCAATGCGCAAAATACCGGTCATCACGCATTTTTCTAATGCCACATTATCTTTTAACGCCGCACCAAAAAATCCCCGCATAAAATCCATGCCCTCTTTATAATAATTTTCCATATAAGAAGCATGAATGGGTGTGTCATATTCATCTATTAAAATAAAGACTTTTTTATTGTAATGGCGCGACAGTACATGGCTTAAAAATCTGAGGGATTGTTTATTTTCGTCTGGTGAAGTTTCTCTTGCCAAATAACGGTTAAATAATTCTTGTTCTTTGGGTTTCAGCGTCTCCAACAAATAATCATGCTCGCCATAGAGTCCTGCAATCAATAGCTGAAACATGCCATACATTCTTTCATAACTTAATTCTTTAATATCTTTGAGCGTTAAATAAATTACCGGGTACTGATTCTGATACTGCTGACAAAGTGTTTTTTCTTTTTCAATATTTAAGTGCTGAAATAAAGGCTGATTATCTTCTCTTAAATCTAAAAAATATTTTAACATCATCATGTTCAGCGTTTTACCAAAACGACGCGGACGCGTGAGCAAAATAGTTTTAGCACGATCTTCTAAAATATCGCGGATGAATAAAGTTTTATCCACATAATCGCATTGTTTTTCAATGATCTCACGAAAATCGCTGATGCCGATGGGAAGGGACAGCATGGGTTTATCCTCTTAAGTTTTTCGTATTCTAACAAATTATTTCGGAGAATGTATATCATTAGAGGGAAAAGAGAAGAGGGAAAAGTTTTTGTAGCGAAATTTAAATTTTCCAATCCAATGAATTGCTTAAAACGAAATACAAAATAAATGGATATGAATACTACCCGTTAAAGCAGGTAGCTTCACATTCTCGCTACAAGCAAGCTAAAGAACTCGTTGAGCATTATCGGCGCTTTGAATGTGAGCGAGCATGCTTAAATAAATGCATACTGCTTGCGAGTTAACCTACAGCAGCTGCAGCAAGTTTATCTTCATCAGGTGATGAACCTTCAGTAGGTGAGTTATGTCTTGTTGATTTGTGTACAGCGCCTTTGCTAAAAAACCCAGGAGAACTTGCTAGTGAAACAGGATTACTATCACCGCATCCTCCTCCGCCGCTTACCATTTCTGCAAGAGTAGGTGCATCGGTGTCACTTGCGCTTAATACCTGTGTTCTATAGAGATTAACCTCTTCTTTTAGTTCGTTCCTATACTTTTTACACTGCTCGCTTTTTGGGTTCATATCATTATTCTGAGCAAAATATTCTGTCATTTTAGCCATATAAACACCGCAATTAACAACATCGCTACGTTCTTGATCTCGTTCATTCACTTGATTAAATTTATCTTGAGAAAGTTCTTTTACTCTTGCTAAAGAAGTTTGAAGTTCTCCATGTTTTTCTCTTGCAAGGAAGACATCATCTGATGTGACACTACTCCCAGTCATCCGACTGCTATCATCTCTCTCGCCAACATTCAAAGCTAATTTGAAAATTCTTTTTTGTTTTTCACTTGATAATTGATAATATGTTTGAACTAAATACAACGCACGATTTATCTGCAGAATTTGTTTTGGCACTGGATGTGCGGAAGGATCGTAATAAAGACATTGGATATCTCGTATGGTTTTTCCTATAAGAGACGGAGACATATCTAAATCTATTCCCAGCAGTGCCCAATGACTGCCGCCGCTTGCATCAACTCCGCTTTCACCTCGTGCTGCATGTCCTGCCGCTTCTGCTCTCGCTGCAGCATGTTCTGCCGAATCAGTTACCGGCATCAATAGCCTAATCCGACCAGCATGCCCATTTAATGCATCAATAAGAGTGTGTGCAAATTCAAAAACCTCCAATCTATCTAAAGACTGACATGAAAGGATGCTAACTTTTCGACCATCAGGTAGAGTTTTACTATCATATGGTCTTAAATAGGTACCAATATCTGCATCAGTTAACCATGTCTGTCTGATTTCGTCTGGAGCTTTTAACATCAAATGACCTGGTACACTTGTTGATGAGAAAGAACCGCTCCTATTCACTGCCATGGGTGGCTTATCAGCTTCCTCAAGCGGCAACAATGGTCGAAGTATGTCGATAGCTCTATTAACAGCAGCGGCATTCAAAAGGGCATCTATTGCTTCGAATCTTAAAGCGTTTATGGCGGTCACTATGCTACTAAAAGCCAACGTAATGCATGTTGTATGGAAGAAGAGATCACGCTTTAGCCCGTTTTCTAACCCATGGACATGCTTTATTATAGTTATCATCTGAATTATTTTGTCTTTCTGTTCATCAGTGATCCATCCCAATGCGTGGATTTGGAAAATGTTTGCTGATAACAGATCTAGTTGTTCTTGTGCTTGTTTTGTGTGATCAGCGGGGGTGACATGCGCAGGCAAACTGCCGCCGCCACCGCTAAAAGAAGCTTTAACTCCAGCAGTAAATGATACTCCGCTTTCAGTGTTATCAACGGGGCTCTCAGGCATTATAGGGACATTAACCCAAGGCATTATTCCTTTTAGATTGCGCATCAAAATGCTTATCTTTCCTAAAGAAAAATTTTTGTTCGACCGAAAATCTTCTATCTGTGTTCTTATCTCTGTAATTTTCCCTAAGAAACTTTCTATCTGAAATTGAGATGGGTTGTCACGTGCTGTAGTTAACATCTCAATCAGTTTTTCTAACAAGGAAAGATTTTGTGTTGACTCAATAACAGAAGGATACTGCTTCTCAAAAAAACATTGGTTCCAATAACTATATTCTCTCCCTTCTAAAAGTAATCTAAAAGGATTTATCTGACTTTTTAGATTTTGAAAATAATCGATTAATTCTTTTAGTAAACCAGAAACTTGTTCTGGGGATAAAGAGTCTGCGAAACTTGGTGATGCGCCCCCTTCTCTTGACATATTATCCACCCCTCATTTTTTTAATTTTTAAACGTTAAACGTTTTAATTTCATTTTATTAAAAATTAACATCCCGAGAGCTAACTCAACAATCAAAAAATATTTTAATCATTGAGCAATTCATCATGATCATTATAAATGACTGACATTAAGATTTTCTTAAGAAATGAAAGAAAATTTTTAAAGGGAAATAGATGGAAAACAAAGCGCCTGCACAGAAAAGAGGTGAGAGCAGTTGAATGATAGAATTAATATTTTGAAATAGTCTTGATTAATCGTAGTTTATAAGCTACAATTATTTTTTATTCAATATCGGTGTAGATATGAAGTCTTTAAGACTCTACAGAGCAAAAAATGGTAAAGAACCATTTGCCGAATGGTTGGACAATTTAAAAGATCATATTGTTGCGGCTCAAGTGAACAATCGAGTACGTCGTTTATCATTAGGTCAGTATGGTGATTATAGGCGAGTAGGGAAAGGCATTTTTGAATTACGTATACATTATGGTGCTGGTTATCGTGTTTATTTTGCTGAGCATGGCAAAGAAATTATTATTTTATTACTGGGTGGCAATAAAGGCTCTCAAAAACGTGATATTCAACAAGCAATGATTTATTGGCAAGATTATCAGGAGCAATACTATGAGTAATGTTCAAATGAAAAAAGTACATCAAATTACAGGTGATTATGATGTTTGGCTGCATCATAGGCTGAAAAATAAAGAAGCTGCCCGCGCTCATTTACAAACAGCTTTAGATGCTTATCAAAATGATCAGAATAAAGCAGCATTATTACTTGCTTTAAAAGACGTTGCAGAAGCACAAGGTGGTATTGGCTGGTTAGCAAAAGAGACGCAGCTAAATCGAGAACATCTTTATTATTTATTATCAGGGAAAGGCAATCCCCGTCTGGATACACTCAGTTTGATTTTCAAAACATTCGGGTTTCATTTGCATATTAGTATTGCTTGAGGTGGAATAGGTCTATACCCATTCCACTTCAAAATGCAAAGTGGAAAAACAATCATTGAAAATCAGATAACATTGAATAGGATTGAGGAGTGAGGGATAGCATTACTACGTGATATTATTTTAAATAGTTTTATTTTATTTTTCTGATCAATTCTGGCATCAATAAATTTTTGTAAGTCTTCGGTTTTTACAGTCTCTTTTTGATGATCGTCCTTATAATCAGGTGCTGAATCAGTATCCAAGCGCATGGGAGGCAATGATTTTTTAGCGGAAATAACTTCTCTTGGGTGATTGTCCGTTAAAGGATAACATTGCCCCAAAGGATTCGCACTGATCAGCACGGTAATCCATTTCTCGAGTCGTTTCATCCTTTTTCCTCGCCGTTTTTTTTCTATGCCGCTTTTAGAAATTCTACTGCACCGGCATAAGATAAAGCAAGTTCTGCTAATTTTTGATGAAGTGATTTTGCAAAGTGAAGCGGCGTATTGCCAAAGGCATCCGCTGCATTCATATCTGCGCCGTGTTTTAATAAACGTTTGACGATAACATCGCTTTTGCCTAAGACTGCCATATGCAGCGGCGTGCGTTTAGCAATGTCGCTTTTCACGTTGACATCAGCGCCGGCATTTAACAGACGGAATGCAATGTCAGTGTTGTTGCGTATGGCTGCATAATGCAGTGCAGTAAAGCCTTGTTCATCCACAGCATTTACTACATTAGGATGCTCAATTAAATGGCTCAGTACTTCGCGTGCGCACACATAATTTTTTTCGCGAATAAGATCAACTAATAAAGTAGACATGTTTTTTCTCCTCATTTATTTTTTGAAAAACATAGTTTCATTATGAAGGAGAAAGCTTAAGGTTTTATGAAGTAATTTAAATTCGTTTTGATCAGGTTTTCTTAAAAGTTTTTTGAGGTATACTTTTAATAGGATTAGGAACGGTATTGCTTCGCGATTTTGTTTTTTTAAAATATACTCATCGCGATTGAGTTCTCGGGGTTGGCACAAATAGACC
>Ga0208373_1001158_pt1 | contig 37127 bp, 35 predicted proteins | sample RifOxyC2_FD_184036 | JGI IMG/M metagenome (GOLD analysis project Ga0208373, IMG submission 184036) | Soil microbial communities from Rifle, Colorado - Rifle Oxygen_injection C2 (SPAdes) | ecosystem: Environmental > Terrestrial > Deep subsurface > Rock core/Sediment | place: Rifle, Colorado...
ACAACATCATCAAGTTGAATGAGCTGAATGGCAAGGCCCGTGAATCCATCATCAAGATGGAAAAGGGCCAGGCGGCCAAGGAAGCCATGGGACTTGGTGCGTAGTTTCACACGTCCCGCGGCGAGCATCACTCGCCGCGGGACAAACATTTCGTTTTTGTTTCTAGGGCAACAACAATCCATAGGAGGATAAAAGCCCATGAAGAAGATCATCATGTTTGCAGTGCTGGCAGTGGCAATGGCGTTCGCAGTTTCTTGCGCGAAGGAAGAGGGCAAGAAGGTGGACGTGGAGAAGGTGGTGAAGGCTCCGGTCGAGGCGGCGAAGGTGCCGGACGCGGAAAAGCCCGTGGCCGAGATTCCTGCGGATCCGAACACGGAGTACGTAGTTGGTAAGTCGATCTATACCGGCTGGGCCCCTTGGTGGTATATCGAGGAATCCGGGATCAAGGCGAAGTGGGAAGCGAAGTACGGGATCAAGATCAAGTTTAAGCAGTTCGATTACGTCCCGTCTATCCTAGCCTACAGCAATGTTGACGGCGCAGTACATGCCTGCGTCATGACGAACATGGATGCGCTCGCTATGCCGGCGCTCGGCGGGATTGATTCCGAGGTAATCATTGTCGGCGATTACTCGAACGGCAATGATGGCCTTGTAGCGCGGCAGGTTTCCAAGGTAAGCGAACTGGCCGGACACAATATTTATCTGGTTGACGGTTCAGTGTCGATTTTCTTGGTGTATCGCGCATTGATGATGGAAGGAAATGGTCTAAAGGTGAGCGATTTGACCTTCAAGAATGTTACGCTCGATTCGCAGATTCAAAATGTTTACACCAGTGATCCGGAAGTGATCGCGGCAACGTGGAATCCGATTCTGATGGGAATTATGAATGAGCCGAATTCGAAGCTGTTATTTGACAGTTCGAAAATCCCCGGCGAGATTCTGGATTTGATGGTGGTCAAAACCGATGCCCCAACCGCGCTCAAGAAAGCGCTTGTTGGCATGTGGTATGACGCCATGGCCGATATGACGGCGCAGGGGCCAAAGCGGCAGGAGACCATTCAGGCTCTCGCGAGATCGCAGCAGAATAGACTGGAAGAGTATGAACAGCAGTTGAAAACCACGCGAATGTATTACACTCCGGCTGACGCGGTGGCGTTTACCAAGGCGCCGGAACTGATCAAGACAATGGATATGATCCGGGCGTTTTACTTCGATTTCGGTTTGCTCCCGGGCGCGACCAGCAAGGATCAGTTGGGAATTTCTTTTCCTGACGGCACCGTGTTGGGAAACAAGGACAACGTGAAGATTCGTTTCGTGACAACCTACATGCAGCTTGCCGCGGACGGCAAGCTGTAACTTACACACTCCCGGTCCCTGCTCATAGGGGCTGGGAGTTTTTTTGATTACAAATATAAACAAATATTTAATTTGATTTTTGAAAAATGGGGATTATTACGTGCCTACTTCCTACTCCCTACAACCTACTCCCTAAGCCTATTTTAGCCAAAGCCGCGCCCATTGACAAATTTATTTATTTATAGTAAATTGAATGGTCGATTGTTCTTTAAATTTGAATAAAAGGGGAGGAAGAAAATGAAGCGCTTTATGACCGGATTTAGTGAGTTTTTCGGCTTGCATTTCAAGCCAAAATTGGTTTGGGCGATTTTGCTCGGCGCAATCCCGATTGTTTTACTGTGTTGGTCATATGCCAGCGAATCCGCCGCGAGGAAAGCGCACAATAAGGATGACCGTGTTTTTCCGACGGTTTCTGAAATGTATGAGCAAACAAGAATATATGTTTCGGAACCGGACATTCGCACCGACACTCCGTTGTTTTGGCATGATTTGAAGTACAGTATGAAGCTTCTGGTGATGGGGTTGTCGATTAGCGCGATTACAGCGTTCATCTTTGGTATTCTGATGGGAGTTTTTCCGTGGTTCCGCGCGTTGAATATGCCAATCGTAACGGTTTTTTCCATCATTCCCGCTTTGACGATTCTGGCCATTTTATTTTGTGTGTTTGGCATTGGAGATACGGCGAAAGTGGCGCTCATCGTGATTGGCACCAGCTTTCTGATGATGCGTGATACAGTTGCATATATCCGGGGGCTGCCGGAGGAACAGATGGTTAAAACGTTAACGTTAGGCAGGGGATCTTTTGCCTTTGTTACGCGCGTTGTTATGCCACAGGTAGCCCCGAGGTTTTTGGAAATGCTACGATTAAACTATAGTCCGGCGTGGCTTTTCTTGATCGCCTCCGAGGGCTTGGCGGCTGACTCCGGATTGGCGCATCGCATGTATCTGGCGCAGAGAACCAATCACATGGCGCTGGTTATTCCGATTGTGTTTGCCATCACGATGATTGCCGTTGCCATGAACTACGGCACCTTGTTCCTAAACAAGAAGTGCTTTAAGTACTTCTGGCTTGGCGGGAAATAAGGAGGCGCATATGAAAAAGTACATCTTGGACTTTGAAAATGTGCGCAAAGAATACGACGGCAAAGTGATTCTTGGCGACATTGATTTTTGTCTGGCGGAAGGTGAGTTCCTGACTGTGGTTGGCCCGTCTGGGTGTGGTAAGTCAACGCTTTTGCGAATGATCCTAGGGCAGGAGCGGCCGACCAGCGCGAATCGTTTTTTGATTGACGGCCGTGAGATTTCTCATCCGGATATAACGTGTGGTATTGTTTACCAAGGTTATTCGTTGTTTCCGCACATGACAGCTCTCGGCAATGTGATGTTTGGTCGGAGGCCGGAACTTGATTGCAAAGCGCATCGCAAAAAGGCCATGGAATACTTGGAGCGGGTCGGCATGGCGGAGCATGCGAATAAATATCCGGTGCAACTGTCCGGTGGTCAGCGTCAGCGCGTGGCCATTGCGCAAACGCTCATTGTTCATCCGCGCATCATCCTCATGGATGAGCCGTTCAGCGCACTCGACCCGATCACGCGTGAGAGTTTGCAGAAATTCATGCTGGAAATCTGGCGTGACGCGAAAATTACGATTATTTTTATCACGCACGTTCCCGAAGAGGCATTCTTTCTCGGGTCAAGATTAGTGGGGTTGTCACAGTACTTTGCCGAAGGCATGATTGATAGTCCTGATGGCAATCATGGTGCGCGAATCGTTTTTGACGTGGAGGTGTCAAAGCTTGTGGACAAAACCACGCGCGATTTCAAGGCGGCCGTTCAGCGATTGAGGGATGAATGTCTTGAGGCCGGCTGCGTACGGCACGTGAAGAATATCATCCTCGAACATCCCGACGCCATCATGACGCTCACATCGGAGCAAAAAGGCGAGTGTTCTCCCACGTAAGTTAACCCAGAGGTTTCCGTTCATACGGAAACCTCTTTTATTTCGAATGAAACTTCGGTGCGCTGAAGCGCTGGAGCCGGTCGCACCTGTCTCGCTGAAGCGAGGTGAATACTGGGAAATAGCGAACAAGGCGCGGCGTAAGCCGCGCCTTGTTCGCTATTACTTTTAACCCCGCTTCAGCGGGATAGGGGCGATTCGTTCGCCCTGCTTTAGCAGGATGAAGGATAAGAACATACGGGAGTTGCTTTTTTTGCCTTATCTGATATATTGAAGACATGTGATAACTTCCCCTAATTTCTAACCTTTTATTATGGGTACAAAATGCAAAAAATGCGGCGCGCCAATCACGGGCTTTTGGGCCAAGATTGCGGCGATAGCCGGAGTAAAACAATCTTTAAAAGATCCGGAAATGTGCAACAAGTGCGACAGTGAAACAGCTACGCCGGTAGCAACTCCGGTGGCACCGGTTGAACAGCCGAAAGATTTGTTTGAAGCGGAAGTTAAACTAGAAGCGCCGAAGGTGGAGGAGCCGAAGCAAGAGTAATTTGTTTACAAAAAATACGCCGCCCTTCGACAATTTTAGGGCGGCGTGTTTTTATTGTGAGGTAATTTGCGCACGTGAAGAGAACAGTCCCATAGTCCAGCCTATGGGACTACGCGCGCATTGTGGCTGGTTTGCGAAAAGGTGATTTTTTTGATAAACTTATTTCGTAAATGAAAAAGCACCGCCAATGGACGAAACCAGTGGAAGTGCTTATTCCTGTGCGTGGTTGAAGTATAGCAAATTGAATAAAAACCGTTAAATTTTTCTTTGTTGATTTTTTTGTTAACCCTTCTTGCTTCTTATGCCGGAACTCACCCCAATGCTCAAACAATACATGGACATAAAGGAGAAGTACAAAACCGAACTTCTGCTTTTTCGGTTGGGCGATTTTTATGAAATGTTCGGCGAGGACGCGAAAGAAGCATCGCGTATCTTGGATATTGTTTTGACGGCTCGGTGCCGTGGCACGGAACATGAAACGCCGATGTGCGGCATCCCGTATCACGCGCTCGGAAATTACCTCGCGAAGCTGATCAAGGCGGGAAAACGCGTGGCCATTTGCGATCAGATGACCGATCCGTCTTTGCCGGGCTTGGTTCAGCGCGAAGTTACGAGAGTGGTTACGCCCGGCACCACGTTCGACGAGCTGAACCTGCAAAATAAAATCAATAATAATATCGTGGCCGTTGTTCTTGGCAAAAACGCGTGGGGACTGGCTATTGCTGATTTGACCACCGGTGATTTTCGCGTGGCGGAAACCCCGCCCCTCGCGAGGGGCGGGGAAACGCCGGATTTTAATTTATTGAAAAATGAAATCTTCCGCTTCGCCACGGCCGAAGTGATCGTTAACGCCGACTTGTTCAACGACACGCGCTACCGCGATTTTTTGTTATCGCTAAGCAACGTGAACGATCATCATTTAACCATGTTCGAAAACGCGCGCGCGGTTTTGTTGAAGCACTTCGGTATGAGCAATTTAAACAGCTTTGGCGTTGATAATATGACGGCCGGCGTTGACGCGGCCGGATTGCTGTTGGACTATTTGAAGGAAACGCAAAAGGCAGAGTTGAAACACTTTACGAAAATTGTTCGCCATAACTTTGCCGATTACATGGCACTTGATGAGGCCACGATTCGCAATTTGGAAATTTTTCAAACCGCGTTCACCGGTCGATACGATGGTAGTCTGGTTTCCGTGATTGATCGGACGAAAACCAGTATGGCCGGCCGGTTGTTGCGGCGTTGGTTAATCTTGCCATTGGTAAAGGAAGATAAAATAAATGAAAGGCTGACCGCGGTGGCGGATTTTAAGACTGACTTGTTGCTGTTGCGGAACTTGACGGAAAAATTGAAACAGCTGTCCGACCTTGAACGCCTACTTGGCAGACTTGGCTGCCGGCGCGGCACGGCGCGCGATTTGGTGGCTCTGAAAAAGAGTTTGCTGATTGTGCCGGAAGTGAAGGAACTGATTTGGGACAAGCAATCCATACGTTTGCAAAACTTGAACAAGTTTCTTGGCGATCACGCGGAGCTGGTTAGTCTGCTGGAAAAAACAATTATGGATGAGCCGGCGGCCATTGTTAACGATGGCAATATGATCAAGGACGGCGTGGATGCCGATCTGGACGAATTGCGAAAAATTTCCCGCGGCGGCAAAGATTATCTGATGCAGATCCAGACGCGCGAAATTGAACGCACCAAAATTAATTCGCTAAAAGTGCGTTTCAATAGCGTGTTTGGTTATTACATTGAAATCAGCAAGGCGAATCTTGATCAAGTGCCGACCGATTATATCCGCAAGCAAACGCTGGTTAATGCCGAGCGTTTTATCACGCCGGAGTTGAAAGAGTATGAAGAAAAGATTCTGGGAGCGGAGGAAAAAATTAAGGTTATTGAATATCGCATTTTTCAAGAAACGGTGGAAAAGGCGAGCGCGCACTTTGCCGATGTGCAGAGAACGGCGGAATCGCTGGCGGAAGTTGACTTGCTCGCGAGTTTTGCCGAGCTGGCGAATGAAAATAATTATTGTCGGCCGATTGTCAACGCGACCGGCGTGATAAACGTGACGGCGGGGCGGCATCCGGTGATCGAACGATTTAACAAAGACCGTTATGTGCCGAACGATTTGATTTTGGATCACGAAAAAAACGAATTCATTTTGTTGACCGGTCCGAACATGAGCGGCAAGTCCAGTTTTCTCCGGCAGGCCGCGTTAATTTCCTTGCTGGCGCAAATCGGTTCGTTCGTGCCGGCGGAATCGGCGGAGCTCGGCGTGGTTGATCGGATATTCACGCGCGTTGGCGCATCGGACAACTTAACGCAAGGCGTATCGACGTTCATGGCGGAAATGCAGGAAGCGGCGAATATCTTGAATAATGCCACGCGCGATTCTTTGATTATTCTCGACGAACTCGGCCGAGGCACTTCGACATACGACGGCGTTTCGATCGCGTGGGCGATCATGGAGCATGTTCATAACCAAGTCGGTGCGAAAACGATTTTTGCTACGCATTACCATGAGTTAACCGATATCGTCGGCCAGTTGGCACGCGCGGAAAATTATTGCGTGGCAGTAAGTGAGGATAAAGGTAAGGTGGTTTTTTTGCACAAGATTGTTCGCGGCGCGACATCAAAAAGCTACGGAATAGAAGTGGCGAAGTTGGCGGGGTTGCCGAAGGAATTGGTTGAGCGAGCCAATGACATATTGGTGGAGCTGGAAAGTCGCAAGGAGTTGAAGTTGGAAGAACGCGCGGAGCAAGTATCTTTGTTCGGATTGAATCAGAAATTGGGGCCCTTCGACGCGCCCTGCTCCGAGTCGGCCAAGGGCGCAGGGCTTGCTCAGGGTGACAAACAAGAATTGGAAAGGATTAAAAAAGAATTAGAGGGAATTGACATAGAAAAAATGACGCCGCTTGAGGCGTTGGGAAAATTGGCAGAATGGCAAAAGAGGATTATTAAGCGATGACGTTTTTTGTTTAAAAATAGATAAAAACGGTTACTGTTGATATTTTGATAAATTCATGTTAGAGTCACATATTGCTGTTCATTGACAGGAGGAAACATGACAACCGAAGAGGATGCAATGAGCGACGCTGTTTTAGTGAATCGGATTTTGAACGACATTGAGGCACATCCGAGCAAGATGATAGAAAATGCCTTCGTGGTGGTGTTTTGCCAGTCGGGAAACGCGGTGCGCGAAGCCATGCCGCGGGTACTGGACAAGCTTGATGCGCGGATTGCCGCCGGCCGATATTCGGAAGAGCGCCGGCCCGGATTTGTGGAATTGTCTTCTTCCTTGACGCGCATCATTGCTCTCGACAAGTCGTTCCGCTCGGGTGTTAACTTTGGCAAGTGCGCGGCCGACAAACGGCGCCACGCAGTCGAAACGATGATCGAACTCATGCGGCGCGTCACGATTCAGGCCGCGAATATGCTGGCGGAGCACTTTGCTTTTCATGATCGGAAAACAGATCGCCTTTTGCTTGATGCTCTGATGGCGGAGGCAACTGCGAGTTACGAAGATGATCCGAAATGCGAACGGTGGCTTCGGCTTTACAAATCGCAGAAGTTGCGCGTTTTGTATGAATGGCATCTGGTGCGATTTGACAAGTTGGCGTTTCAGTATGACAACTTTCAGTCAGCGCCGCAAAATGTCAAGAGTGACGCGGCAACAATGTTTACGAATTATATCGTGGACATGGCTGACATCGAGGACGCGGCCATCGTTGCGTTGCTCGAGCAGTTTTTTAACCGGTTTGAGGCGATTGTGCCAGAAATCGTGGAGGCTATTCGCCGACAGAGGGTGAACAATTCGGCACCTGATCATTTTGCCCGGTTGATGAAAATATCGTCAGGGTTGATAGCCAAGGCCAATCTTGAAAATGAATGCATGGACATGGAAGTGGAGATGGTGAGGTCACCGGAAAGAATCGCCCTGTTGCGGCCGACGTACTTTGACAAAACGTTGTCATTGCTTCTCTTGGTGAATGATGATGACAAACGAACGCAAGAATTGTTCGAGTTCATCGGCCATGATCGCGAACGGGCGATGGGTTTGCGCGTGGTGATTCAGACGCGCCTGGCCACCGATACTTCAGATGGGGCGGTGTTGAACGCATTATTGAACATTGTTCGGCTGACCGAGCAACATTTTTAAACGCGCGATCGAGTTAGCGTATTGCTCGATGCGAACGCGGACGATGACGCGCTCCTCGGCGTGATGGATGAGGAGCCGATCAATGTCGCGATTGTGCTCGATACGTTGTATCGGCGTACACAGCAAACGTCAAGGCTTCGTGTTCTGGCGCGGGCGATCATCAAGCGCCATCCGGATGAAGAAGATTATCAATTGCAGGTGTCATGTTTCATGAACAAGCTAGCCGAACATATGGCGCGCGGCATTTTGGCGGATTTTCTGGACAAGATAAATCAAGCGGCCGCCACTCCGCGTCCGCCGATGACAGGGAACAATTAAGAATCTCAAATTACGCCTCGAAGTCACAGAATTTCGGGGCGTTTATGTTATCATGTGAGGGGGAAGGTGAAAGTAGCCGGTGATTTGCGTTGGCAAATGATTTGCACGCCCTTGACAAACATAATCTTATTTAATAAGATGCGCAGTCATGGTTCATTGACCGTACGATTAGTAAATTCGTATTATAAAGGAGGTCAAATGCTCAAAGAAAGTTCCAAGTGTGCCACATGTGAAAAGCGAAATGAATGTGTGAGCGGCATCATGGCGAGCATATTGCGCAATCGGCGCCGGGGAGCGGCCGCGGTTTTTGACGCTTATGAAGCTGGCTTGTGCCGACTCGAAGTTTTACCGTTTTTGGCTGAAAAAATTGACGAGCAACTGATCGAGAGCGATGGTGAAGCCAGAGCTGATTGGCTGTGCGTGTCCGGATTCACCGCGCGGTTGAACGCACTTGACACGCTGGTGCGAGAGGCGAATGAAGGCGAAGGCTTGTCGTCGGTCAAGCAAAAAATCGGCGTGAACTTGCTCCTCGACATGATTGGCGCGCATCATGATATTGGCCAAGCGGTTTTGGCGCAATTCTATTTTCAGAAAAATTGGTCGCTCGGCGATCTGGTGCAATCAGCCGTGACCAATCGCTTGGCCGAAGTCGACCGAGATGAGAGCGCGGTAAAATATGACTGGATATTGTGGCATACGGCCGAAGTGCAAAAGAGCGCCCGTCGGTTCGATGAAAAAATCTCTGCGCTGACAAGCCGGGAAAATGATTTTTGGGACAGTGCCTGGGCGGCGAAGGTCGAAGCCACGGCTCTGGTCATGGATCATCTTCGCACGGCCGAATCTTTGCCCGATGTGGCCAATGTGTTTTTGCACTCGGTGATGTCTCGCTTCGCGGGACTGAATTGCGAATTGCACGCGGCGATCGCGGCCGCGGCGGCGGACAACGAGAAATTCCGCGCGCTTTTGCGGTTTTACGAGCGCAAGCGCGAGCGAGATATGGCGCGGTATGAATTGAACGGCATTATCGCTCTGCACGGCGAATTTCAAAACAGTTTGCCGTGGGAAAAGCGGCGCGCGCTTGATCTGATTATGAAATTGTTCGCCCTGTGCGATGACGCCGGGCACGCGGGCGATTATTTGCGACAAATGCAGCATCGTTTGCCAAAACTGTTCGTGGATATTTGTGGGGCGGTGAAAACTCGAAAAAGTGACAGCACCTTGTTGACGGATTTGGCCACGCAAGTCGAGCCGTTGCTCGCGGTTCATGCGAGAATGACGGCCACATATGAGACGCTGGAAAAGTTTTTCAAAAAAGGAACTTACACGGAGGACGAACTGCGCGCGTTGGTTGACACTAGTGCGTCGGTCGGCGCTTCGGCTGCATTTTCCTTGCTCGTGTTTGGCAAGGATGATGATTTTGCCAAAGTGTTTGCTTGGCTGAAAGAAAAAAGCCAGACCGATTTGGAATATAAGAAAGCGCATGAAGAAGTCGAATTGAGGCGAGAATTTCTTAAAGCCATGCGAGATCATTTACGCCGGACGTATGGACAGATAATTGGAGAAGAACAGCTAGCGGAGGAAGATGACGTGTTTGGCAAGCCGAAGGGGAAGTATGTGAATTAATAGCAATGGATCTGACGACAACGTCGGGTCTTTTTTTTATTATGAATGGCGGGGATGAAATTATTGGCATGAAACCATAAACGTAAAATATACATAACGCGTAGGGGCAGATTCTGCCCCTACGCGTTATGCGTGTTTTGTCTAATTTTAGGATCAAACTAATCATTTCAATCATCATAATCCCGATCTGCTATTGACAAATAATTAAAAGTATGATATAATGCTTTTTCACAGTCAAGATTCCATTGCCACGCAATAAAAAAGAAGTTATCATGCCGGCATAGGATCAGATCGTTGACAATCGGTGTTTGCACTTTTGTGAAGGATGGGGTACTGGACAGCCAGTGGGGATGACTTGGACGTTGTCATTATTCATGTGGTGATTCCTGTCTCCGTCCTAATCTCAAGTGTTAGCGCATAGGGGCTATTGGCAGGCCCGGCTTTCATCTCATTGAGTCATGAAAGCAAAGATAACCGCATCGGCGCTGATGCGGTGAAATCTCGGGATGCCAGGATCTCGGGAGACGCAAGGTTCTGTTATAGCTCCCTTAACCGGTAGCTTTAGCTCCCTGCGTTTATACGCCACCAGCTCACGTCCCGTGCCTCGGTTGGGGGCGAGCGAAAAGCGTGTGGGCTGGGTCTTGGTTGCCACTGGTACTGGCGGCCGGGACAGTGAAAACCTCCGAATGCTGTGATGAGGTGTACGGGCACCGGACAGGTACCACAGGAGGAGGCGGTCTCGCAATAAAGATGCGGTGAAGACGACCCGTGCGAGAAACTGGCAAAAAAATTAAGTTCCGGCACAAGAGCACCCTTGTCGTTCGGGACAGGGCCGCCTTTGATGGCGGTTCCGACAACAACAAGCGCCAAGCGCTTGAAGAGATACCCGCGAATAAAGCGGGCCGGCGAGAGGTTCAATAAAACCGGTACTCGCCGGAACTAAAATTTGCGCCACAATGGCGCCGAAGATACGAGGGACCTGACGACAACGTCGGGTCCTTTTCTTTTTGGAAAAAAGCTGTTAACATTTTGACAGACGAATATCCGAATTTACTTCGCGATGCGAATCGTAATCTGATGGTCTCTAATCGCACTCATACGAATTTACGAATCTTATTAGACTATGATTCGTAAATTCGTATGAGTGCAGCGAAAAGCCTATTCGCCCTTGATTCGCATCGCACCCATTGCCCGCTTTTTTAACATCAAATATGAAAATACACATTTTACCCAAAGACTTAATCAACCAAATTGCGGCCGGCGAGGTCGTCGAGCGGCCGATGTCAGTGGTCAAAGAACTGGTCGAAAACTCGATCGACGCCGGTGCGAAAAATATTGTGATTGAAATTGAAAACGGCGGTTTGAATCTGGTAAAAGTCACGGACGATGGCGACGGTATGAATCGCGAAGACGCGCAGTTGAGCATCGCGCAACATGCCACGAGCAAGATTCAGAATCAGGAAGATTTGTTTAACATTTCAACCTTGGGTTTTCGCGGTGAAGCGCTGGCCAGTATCGCGGCGGTTAGTGAATTTAATTTGGTAACGCAAGAAGTTGGCGCGGTCGTTGGTACCGAGTTGCGCGTGGTAAACGGCGATGCGGCTGTTTATGACATCGGCGCGGCGCCGGGTACCAGCATTTCTTGTCGTAATCTTTTTTACAACGTGCCGGCGCGAAAAAAATACATGAAAACGCCGGTGACGGAATTCAATCATATAATGGATTTGTTTTTAAGCTATTGCCTTGGTTATCCGGAAATAGCGTGGAAATTGCTTCACAACAGCAAAGTCGTTTACCATTTTCCCAGCGCGGAAAGGGGACAGCGCATCGGCGACGTGCTCGGCGACGAGGTGGCGGCCAATCTGCTTCCGGTCAGTGTCAAGTTAAACGGCATTGAAATCAAGGGCCGCATCGGCAAGCCGCAGATCGCGCGGAATAATCGCAAGTTGCAATATCTGTTTATCAATCGTCGGCCGGTTAACGAGTTTATCGTAGCGAAACAAGTGAAGGAGGCGTTCGGGACGCTGCTTGCCAAGGAAATGCAACCGGTTTATTTTTTAGAATTGAATATCGAAAATGCCAGTATCGATGTCAACGTGCATCCGCGCAAGCTTGAAGTGCGTTTTTCCGAACCGCAATTGGTTTATAAATCCGTTTATCAGGCTGTGGCCGCGGCGCTTGACGCGCATGAATTGGTGGCGCAGGTTAGCATCCCCGAGCCGAAACGTTTCACGCCGGTCGGTAGCGTCATCGCGAGCAGGCAATCCGATTTTGCGGTCAGATCTGATTTGGGGATCAAATTCGGTTCCCATGGCGACACCTCGCCGTCGTTTGCGTACAAAGCGCCGGCCGCGTTCGTCGAATCTTCGTTTTTGCCACCGGTGGGCGGCGTTAAGTCGGACGTGAAAGAAGAAGAGCCGTTTGTGCCGGAATATCAAGTGTTGGGTCAGGTTGACAACGCGTACATTGTGACGCGCACGGAAGACTCGATCAAAATTTATGATCAGCATGCGAGCTCGGAGCGCGTGCGATATGAAAAGTTGAAACGCGAGTGGGAGATCGGTCGCCTCGCCAGTCAAAAAATGTTGTTGCCGCAAAAAATCGAATTAACGCCAACCGAAGCGCGTTCGCTCGAAGCCGGCTTGCCATTGGCGCGTAAGTTGGGTTTTGATGTGGAGCATTTTGGCGGCAATTCTTTTGCCGTATCAGCGGTGCCGCAGTTGTTGGTAAAAAGTGATGTGCGAGAAATGATTTTGGAAATCATCGGCGAGTTGACGGATGCGGTGGTGGTCGAAGATAAGATTGTTCAGCCGATTGATAATATCTTGAAAATGATGGCTTGCAAAAGCGCTATTAAATTCGGCGACGTTTTGACGCGTGAAGGTATGGAGTCATTGATTAACGACCTTGAGCGTTTGCAAAATAAATACACCTGCGTGCATGGTCGGCCGGCGGTGATTGAATTTAGTTTTGACGAATTGAAGAAGATGTTCAAACGGAAGTAGGGGAACGCGAAACTATGCGAATAGCGTTACGATTTATTCACATGATCGCCAGGGCTGTGATTGTTTTGGATATATTTAATAAATGGTCGTTTGTTCCCTTTGGGATTTGATATCCCGCGACTATATTGCGGGATAATTTATTTACAAAATTTATAAATGGCTAGCGAGTTGATGTATTACGCTATTCTTACGGGAGAAAGGCTTCATGCTTTTACGGCTTTGCCGTTTTGTCCTAAGGTCGAGGAGGCGCGAAGCACCGACGAGACCGGCCGTCCGCCAGGACAAAAACCACCGCCTGCGAGCAGTCGCAGCGGGCGGGGTAAGGGGGTGGGTCGTCTTCTGATAAAAAAGCGTAACCCTGTTTTATAAACAGCCCTATTTGACAATGGTCATTTAATAAGATAGAATTCCCTCATCGGAATATGGCGTAAATTTATTCGTAAAAAAGAATAATGATTACAATATATTTTCGTAAATTTAGATAAATATTAGCAAGTGTGTCAAACGGTGACAGGTGGTTATTTGGCCGTATTGACATATTTTTTAAAACCATTATAATTAAGTTGCTTTATTCATGGGAAAACAAGACGTAATCGAGATGAAGGGCGTGATTGAAGAATTACTGCCCGCCGGATCTTTCAATGTGAAGCTCGAAAATGGACATGAGATTTTGGCGCATTTGTCAGGCAAGATGAGAATCAACAAGATTCATCTTCTGGTCGGCGATCGCGTGAAGGTCGAAATCACGCCATACGATTTGAGCAAGGGGCGCATCGTTTTCCGTTACTAATTCGTGAAAACCGTTGCCAAACTGCCGCTTGTATAAAGCCGGCGGTATTAATTTATTATTTTATTGTTTTCCATTTTCTTTCCGGCTACTCTCTACGGCCTCCTACGTTCTACATCCTACCTCCTACAACCTAACTTATATATATGAAGGTGCGCTCTTCGGTGAAAAAAATTTGTAAGGATTGTAAAGTCATTCGCCGCAAGCGGCGCGTTTGGGTTATTTGTATTAAGCCAAAACATAAACAAAGACAAGGCTAAGAGTAAATCATTACCTCGCTTGAGAGGTTTCGAAGCGGTCAGTATAACTCTCGCGCGCCCACTGATTTGCGAATCAAACTAATCAAAATAATCATTATAATCACGGTATGGCTGCTAGAATCGCCGGCGTAAATTTACCAAATGAAAAAAGCGTTGTTATCGCGTTGTCTTATCTTTACGGTATTGGCTATAGTTTGAGCGCGAAAATTTTAAAAAAGTTAGATATCAAGCCGGAAATCAAGGTCAAAAATTTGACGGACGCGCAAGTCAATGATTTGCGAACTGAAATTGAAAAAAATTATCAAGTCGAGGGCAATTTGCGCCGCGATGTTTTGGCGAATATCAAGCGGTTGAAAGAAATCCGCTCATATCGCGGCAGTCGTCATGCCAAGGGTTTGCCGGCGCGTGGCCAGAGAACGAAGACAAATAATCGCACCGTTCGCGGCAATGTGCGTAAAACTATGGGTAGTGGAAGAAAGCCGGCGGGACAAAAGACTTAATAAGTTAATTCGGTTAACCGTGTTAATCAGGTTAATCAAACGAATCCGAGCGGATCGAGTAATCAAATTAATCAAAATAATCAAGTTAATCGTGGTAAAATATGGCAGACGAAGTTAAAGACGTAAAACCGATTATTGAAGGCGCTCCGTCCGTTGACGCGGTTGCGAGTGAAGAAAAAGGTAAAGACGGCAAAAAGCCGATCAAGATTAAGCGTGGCAAAAAGAAAACCATCAAGCAGGTGACGATTGGCAGTGCGTATATCAAGGCCACTTACAACAATACCATTGTGACGATTACGGATCAGGTCGGTAATGCAATCGGTTTTTCCAGTGCCGGCCTTATGGGCTTCAAGGGCGCGAAAAAAGCTACGCCATACGCCGCGACCGTGATTGTGCGCGATGCGGTGGAAAAGGCCAAGGTAACCGGTATTCGCGATGTGAATGTTTTTGTCAAAGGCGTGGGCATGGGACGTGAGTCCGCGGTGCGCGCTTTGAACGCGAACGGGTTGAACGTGATGGCGATCAAGGATGTGACGCCGATCCCGCACAACGGCTGCCGCAAACCGAAGCCGAGACGGGTGTAACAATGAAGCATAGAAGCAATGAAGCATAGAAACATAGAAGCACGTGTCCACCGGAGCATGCGACCAGGTGTCTGCGAAGGTGGATGGAAGCAAATCCGACAGCCCCCACGTTTCAACTGGGGGAAGAGGAAAGAAGCATGGAAGCATTTACAAATAAATTCGCCGCCTAATAATCAACATTTAGTAATCAAATCTTTAATCTATTATGGCTAGGGATACTAATCCACAATGCAAACGTTGCCGTCGCATGGGCGCCAAGCTTTTTTTGAAAGGCGACCGTTGTAATACTTCAAAATGCGCTATGGTCAAACGGAACTATGCTCCGGGTGCGCACGGTCAAAAAGCGGCCGGTGGCAAGGGCGGACGGATGACCGGTTATGGTATGCAATTGCGCGAAAAGCAAAAAGCCAAAGCCACTTACGGTATCTTGGAGCGCCAAATGCGGCGTTATTACGACACCGCTATTCGCACCAAAGGCGATACCAGTGATATTTTGTTCAAAATTTTGGAATCGAGATTTGATAACGTGGTTTTTCGCGCCGGATTTGCGGTCAACCGCCAATTGGCGAGACAGCTGGTCAATCACAATCACTTTGCCGTCAATGGCAAGCGAGTGAACATCCCGTCTTACGCCATTCAAATGAACGACAAGATTACCATCGACAAAACCAGCGCGCAAAAAGTGCCGTTCAAAGATTTGAGCGAAAAATTGAAAACCAGCCGCGAAGTGACTGACTGGTTGAGTGTGGATGCGAAGGATTTGGTCATTGCGAAGATCGGCGAGCCGAGTATGCAAAAAGCGGCGCCGAATTATGATATTAGACAGATCATTGAGTTTTATTCCAGATAGGATAGAGGGTGGTGCATGGTGTGTGGAAGCTGGTTCGGAGTGTGGATATTGGAGAACAGAGTATTGAATTCCAGTTTCCAATCCCCAACTTCCAATTTGGCATCTATAATACCACGTACTAATTTCCAAACTAATTAACTGCCGCTGGACACCCATAAGTCCGAAGGCAGTATAAATAATAAAAAAAGTATGGAAAAAGTTTTATTGCCTTCCAAGGTTTCTTTCGAGCAATCGGAAGATCCGAGCAAGGCCGTCCTGACCGTCGAACCGTGCTATTTCGGTTATGGCACCACGCTTGGCAATGCGCTTCGTCGCGTCTTGCTTTCATCTTTGACCGGTGCGGCCGTTACGGCCGTGAAAATCGCTGGCGTTGACCAAGAGTTTTCGGCGATTGAAAACGTGCAAGACGATGTTTTGAAAATTTGCTTGAAGCTCAAGGAATTGCGCATGAAGGTGTTTAGCGATCAGCCGGTGAAGTTGCACTTGAAGGTCAAGGGCAAAAAAATGGTCACGGCCGCTGATTTTGAAAAAAACAGTGACGTGGAAATCGTTAATCCGGAATTGGAAATCACCGAAATCACTGACAAAAAAGGCGAGTTGGATTTGGAGGTGACGGTGCAACAAGGCCGTGGCTACTGGCCTACGGAAGAGCGGGTGAAAGAAGAAGTGGAAATCGGTACGATCATGATTGACGCGATTTTCACCCCGATTCAAAAAGTCGGATACAAGGTCGTCCCCACGCGCGTTGGTGATATTACAAACTTTGATAAGTTAGTTATGGATATCGAAACGGACGGCACCATCACCCCGCAGGCGGCGGTGGAAGAAGCGGCGCGCGTTTTGATCGAGCATTTTTCTCTTTTGACGAACAAGGATAACGACAGTAAGTCAGAATCGTAAATTTTTTATGAGACATAAAAACACTGTAACAAAATTGAGCCGCAAGACCAATAATCGAAAAGCCCTGCTTCGCGGTTTGGCCACGGAGTTTGTGTTGAACGGAAAGATGAAAACCACCTTTGCCAAAGCCAAGGCGTTGCGTCCGGTGGTCGAAAAGTTGATCACTCTTAGTCGTGATAACAGCCTTAGCGTTAGACGCAAGCTTTTAGGTTATTTGTACGAGGAAAAAGCGGTAAAAAAGCTTTTGGAAAAGTTGGGGCCGGATTATCGAGGCCGACCGGGCGGTTTTACGCGCATTGTGCGCTTGAACGAGCGCAAGGGCGATAACGCGTCAATGGCTTTGATTGAATTAATCTAGGTATATATTATGATAAGAGAAACACATAAAATAGACGCAACTGACAAAGTGCTCGGTCGATTAGCCTCGCAGATCGCAGCGCTTTTGCGTGGCAAAAATAAAGTGGCTTTTGCGCCGAATGAAGATATCGGTGATATCGTTGAGGTTAGCAATGCCGCCCAGATTCGCGTTACCGGCGCCAAAGCGAAGCAAAAGCTGTATCATCATTTTTCCGGCCAAGTCGGTGGATTGAAGACGGCGAAGTATGAGGAAAAGTTAAGAAAGAATCCGAGTTTTATTCTTCGGACCGCGGTTTACAGCATGCTGCCAAAAAATCGTTTGCGGCCGAATATGATCAAAAGATTAAAATTTGTTGAATAAATATTATGGTAGAAACAAAGGAGATAAAGAAAAAAACGATTAAGAAGGTTAAGGCGGAGAAGGTAAAGCCTGTCGTTGAATCGGTTTTAACTTCGGAGCCGGCGGTGGTTGAAGCGGTTATTATGCCAGGTGAGGCCGACGGCAAAAAGAAATCAGAGTACCTGTTCGGTATCGGTCGGCGCAAAAGCGCCACTGCGCAAGTGCGCGTTTACAAAAAGGGCTCTGGCGTAATCACCGTTAACGGCAAGGATTTTAAAGTATATTTCCCATTGGCCGCTCAGCAGGATATTGCCACTTCGCCGTTGAAAATTGTCGGTCAGGTTGAGAAGCTCGACGTAGTGGTGAAGGTACTCGGTGGCGGCTTCATGTCGCAAACCGAGGCTATGCGCCATGGTTTATCTCGCGCATTATTACTGCTCAACCAAAATTTCAGAAAGCCTTTGAAAAAGGCTGGCTTCCTGACGCGCGATTCGCGTAAAAAGGAAAGAAAGAAACCGGGTTTGAAGCGCGCGCGCAAGGCGCCGCAGTGGGCGAAGCGATAGGCGTTGTCTTTCGAGATTAGAGGTTTGATAAACAAAAGACCGCGGGAATCCGTGGTCTTTTACGTGTGCGCGAAAAAGTTGCAGAGTACAAGCGATTTGTGATTTTTACGGGACTTTGCTACAATTTTAATATTAAACCACGCAAATCGCAATCAGGCGGAACAAGGCCTGTTAGCTTATGCCTGAAAGCGTCACCAAAAATACCACCTTCCTAACCGGCGCCTACGTTTGGCAAAAGCTTTTGTCTTTTGTTTATTTTGTTTTGGTGGCGCGATTTATCGGCGTGGAAAATTTGGGCAAATACACATTTGCCATTTCTTTTGCCACGCTGTTCGCGGTGTTGCTTGATTTGGGATTTAACTCGGCACTAATAAGAGAATCGGCCAAGTTCAAGGAACGCGCAGCGGATTATTTGTCATCTATTTTATCGGTTAAGATAATTACAGCGATACTCGTTTATGCGTTGGTCGCGGTGGCGATCAATTTACTTGGCTATCCGCCTTTAACAAAGTTGCTGGTTTATCTTGCCGCCATTCCCATGGTATTTGACCAGTTTGCCAACACTTTCTGGGGAGCATTCCGCGGTCAGCAAAATTTGCGTTATGAAGCTCTGAATATCGTGATAAATCAAGTGATTATTTTGGTTGTTGGTCTTGGCGTGTTGTTTTTCAAACTGCCTTTGCCATATTTGATGTTACCGTTCATTTTGGCCAGCGCGTTCAGCATGATTTTTGCGGGAGTAAGCGTTCGGCGCGTGTTGGCGATTAAGTATCGGCCGATGTTTGACACGGCGCTTTTGAAAACGATTTTGAAGATCGCCGTGCCGTTTGCCTTGATCGCGATATTCAGCCGCGTTTACGGCTACATCGATTCAGTGATGCTTTCCAAAATGGTGGGGGACAAAGCGGTGGGTTGGTACAGCGTAGCGATGAAAATTCCGTTCGCTCTGCAATTCATTCCGGCCGCGCTCGCCGCGTCGATTTTTCCCGCGTTCAGTCATCACTTTGTGCATGACAAGGAACAGTTGCGTGCGACCTTTGAACGCGTTGTGAAGTTTTTACTTATTATCGTGGTGCCGATGTCGGTTGGTATCGCTGTTTTGGCGCGGCCGATTGTTTTATCGTTTTACGGCGCAGAATATTTGCCGGCGGTTTTACCTTTGCAAATTTTGATGGCCGGATTGGTGTTTGTTTTTTTGAATTTTCCGCTTGGTTCATTGTTAAACGGTTGCGATCGGCATGTGTTTAACATGTATTTGGTCGGTGCAATTATGGTGGCGAATGTGGCGATGAATATCTTTGCCATTCCGCGTTTCAGCTTTGTCGGCGCGGCGGCTGCGTTTGTGGTGAGTCACGCGCTTTTATTCGTCGTCAGTATGATTGCCGCCGCGCGCATTGTTCCCTATGGCAAGGCGCGGATGTTGCTCACGGCCGGACAGACAATTATCAGTGCTGGCGCGATGGCAATGGTAATTTTGATGTTGATTGATAAGGTGCATTTTATTTTATTAATTATTATCGGAGCGCTCGTTTACGCCGCCATGATTTTTTTGGTGCGCGGATTAACGATTGGCGAGATAAAATATTTTGTCGGCGGTATGTCCCGCAAAAAAAGTGAAAGTGAAATGGTATGAAACGAACCATGCTAGTAACGCTTGATTTCCCCCCCATGGTTGGTGGTGTCGCCAGCTATTGGGCCAATCTTGCAAGGCTTATGCCGAGCGATCGATTTTTTGTTTTGGCGGAGGAGGGCGACTCGTCGCTTGATTTTGATGTTAATCAAAGCTTCTTAATCTATCGACAAAACCTGATTTCTTGCCGTCGTTGGCTATGGCCGAGATGGTTGCCGCTTTTGTGGGCGATGTATCGCTTAGCGCGGATGAAACAGATTCAGCGATTCATCGTAGCGCACGTTTTGCCGACCGGGACGGCGGCGCTGATTTTGAAAAAGATTTTACGCATTCCTTATAATGTTTCCATCCACGGCCTAGATGTGGCGTGGGCGCAGAGAAGCAAAAGAAAAAAGTGGTTGACGAAAATTATCTTCAAAAATGCCGAGTCGGTGATTGTGAACAGCGACTTTACCCGCCAGCGTTTGCAGTCGTTATGCCATATCGCGCCCGGCAAGATTCATTTGGTCTATCCATGTCCAAACGTGGTTGCCGCTCCGGCCGAAGTAAGTCGAGAAGAATTTTTAAAGAAATATAATTTGGAAAACAAAAGGTTTATTTTGACGGTTGGCCGATTGATTGAAAGAAAAGGACAAGATAAGGTGATTGAGGCGTTGCCGCGGATCATGCGCGCGGTTCCCGCCGTGGCGTATTTGGTTGTTGGCCGCGGGCCGAAGTTGGACAGCTTGCGCGCCAGCGTCAAGGAGTTAAAATTGGAAAAGCAGGTTCGTTTTTGTACCGATATTTTGGATTCAGAACTGCCGGCGTTTTATCAAAACTCGGAGCTTTTTATCATGCCGAGCCGTCAGCTGGAAGACGGTGACGTGGAGGGGTTTGGTATTGTTTATCTCGAGGCGAATCACTACGGTTTGCCGGTTATTGCCGGGCGAAGCGGCGGTGCGGGGGAGGCGGTGGAGCATGGCTTGAACGGCCTGTTGGTTGATCCGCTTAGCGTCAACGATATCGCGCAAGCGATCATGAGTTTGCTCACTAACCCTGTTCGGGCGCGCGAGTTTGGCGAGCGCGGCCGGCGACGAGTAGCGGAGCGCTTCACTTGGTCGGAGCAAGCGAGGGAGTTGGTGAAGGCGTTGGAGTGAAGGGTTAATCATGTTAATCAAGTTAAGCGTCTCTCAAAAGAGAAAAGAATAATATGGTAAAATTTATTTTAAGCCTTGGTGGCTCGCTCATTTATCCGGAAAAAATTGATATTGATTATTTAAAGGCGTTTCGCGCGTTGATTTTGCGTTACCTTGATAAAAATGAATTTTATATTATCACCGGCGGCGGTCGACTGGCGCGCGAGGCGCAGGCGGCGGTGAAAAGCGCGGGAGACGTTTCCGGTAAAAATTTGGATTGGCTCGGCATTGCCGCGACGCGGGTTAACGCGGAATTGGTTAAGTCGATTTTCGGTAATGAAGCGAATTCGGAAATTATTTACGATCCGAACATCGCGCCGGCGGAAAAGAAACGGATTTACGTTGGCGGCGGATCACGGCCGGGTTGGTCCAGTGATTACGTGGCAGTGTCGCTGGCAAAAACGGTGGGCGCGATAACGGTTTTGAATTTATCAAACATTGATTACGTTTACGAGCAGGATCCGCGCAAAAATCCGGACGCGAAGCCGATTGAAAAAATGAGCTGGTCGGATATGAAAAAGATTGTTGGTGGCAAGTGGACGCCGGGATCGAACGTGCCGTTTGATCCGGTGGCGTGCAAGTTGGCGGAGGAAAGTGGAATTTCGGTGGTGGTGATGAACGGGAAAAATCTTGACAATTTGGAAAAATATTTCAAAGAAGAAAATTTTGTCGGTACGGTTATTGGCTAAATTTACTAAAAAGGTGTGGTTTTAGCAACTGCGCTTTTTGTAATACGGAAAAGGTTGATTTTTCTGAAATATGATGTTAATGTAAATTATCTGATTGAATGAATTGGCGGATTAAGGTACGATGATAATGAAGGAGGGTAACGTTTCCTTGTTCTTTGATAATTCGTACATTCGTATTCACAACGGAGGTGAAACATGAGCTTGGTCGTGATTTGCGAAGGATCTTTGTCTTTGGTTGACACGTGCACGGATGTTTTGGTCAAGGCGGCGATAGACAATCCGGAACAAGCGGAAATGCTGATGAAGTTCAAAATGGACGCGCCGGACATGGTGCGGAAATGCGCGGAAAAAGCAATCAAGCGGATTGAAGTGCAGGGCATTCGGCCGCAAGACTACGTGGTGGACGAGACCAATTGCATGTATTATTGTCGAAGCGCGACAAGGCCTCAAAACCTTTGGGGCTCACTGGACGCGGACTATTGTATGTGCTCGGACGCGTTCAAGCACGGAATGGGAATCAAGATTGATGGCAATGGCCGGGTCACTTTTAACACGGTGCGGCATCAAGGTAAATATGACGAGACACAGCAGGCGGAGATGGACCGGATGAGAAAGGCGTTTTCCGCCGCGTTGATCACGGAGTTTTATCAGGCCGCGCTGGCTAAAATTTGTACTACGGTAACAACGGAAATCATTGAACAAAACGGTCGGCGGATCGTGCACTTGCAGGGGGTGAAGTCATGAGCGGAGAACGCATTGACGTTTTCGTTGATCAGTCAACCTGCAAGGCGACCATTGATTGCAACGGGTTTGAAGGCGACAAGTGCAAGAAGGAGTTGGAACTGATCGGCGCGTTGATGGGCGCGCTTGGCGCGGATCTCGACGTGCAGTCCTCGGAAAAGAAACGACCAGATGTTCAGCGCGAGGTGACTCATGGACGTGCAAAAGTCAAAGCCTAAGGCTTATCCGCAGTATATGGAGCTGACGATTTATGAAGAGGCGGATCATGTGCGCGTGATCTTGCAAGATTACACGCAGAATCATGACGGCCGCGTGGTGCTGGCTATGGCCGAGGCGCTGGGAATCAAGGTGAAAGTCACCTGCAACAGTCCGTGCGGATGAAGGAGGTGATGAATGGACTTCGACGATGCGGGAAAATTGATCGAGAGAAAAGAAATGATTTTCGGGTTTCGGGAAAATGATTTCGTGGACATGAACGGCCGCAAGGCGCGCGTCATGGGCGTGGTGGAAAAGCGGGAGTTGGCGCTGGACGTGGGTTCGACTGTTGAATATCGCAGTTCACCGGACGGGCTCAACCTGCTCATTCGCTCGGGATTTGATTTCGCGGTGGGACAAGTGGTAAAAGCGATGTCCGCCGCGGCGCCGTTCAATGGCGAGCAGGGATACATTCTCGCCATTGAGCCGACTACGGAAATGGTGCTGGTGCAATTTGACAAGTACGTCAAGAACGTTAGCGAAACCACGTGGATGGCTTGTCCCTTTGCCAATGGGCCGAGCCGCGTTTGGCTCAACCCAAGCATGGCGGCGCACAAGCTGGTGAAAATCAGCCAGAACGGACACAAAGCGATTACCGGCGCGTCGGTGGGAGAAAGAATCTCATATCCGAACGTGGAAGGGACGGATGACGTTCGCCCCATGCCCGAATGGTTTCAAGAGTTTTTGCATCAGGCGAAAGCCGGACTTAGCCATTGTTTTATGTTTTGGGGCAACATCAATGATTGGCAAAAGCGATTGAACGGGCAGTATCAGACGCTAAATGCGTTTCTGACCGACACGTTCAAAGAGCATGATTTTGTCATGTACTACTCGATTTCCACCGGACTGCGATTTGCCACAGATAAAATGGAAAGCGATTTCAAGGATCGCTACTTGAAGCCAAAGGCGTTGGCCAAAAAGCCGGGCATTGGCGCGGATCCGCAAGAAGTGGCGATGTTCAAGGCGATGCAAGAAAGATTTTCCACCATGAGCGTGAATGAGATTCTCAAAGGCAGTTCGCCCGACATCATTTTTCCGGCCGTGGAAATGGCGTTGATTGACAACAAGAAATTCAACGACAAAGTGGCGCCGGGCTCGGTGATGATCGTCGAGTACGCGCATCATGTATTTCCGAAAGATGAAATGCAGGGGAATACGCCGTACATTCAACGCGTGATTTCCGAAACCATGCAGCGTTGGGCGGCTGACATCAGGATTCGCACGCGCATGAATGTGATCGCTATGATCACCCCGGACTTTTTCGGCGTGGACACTGATTTGCGCACATCGTCCGGAGTACATGCCATTCAAATCAAGGTGCCGGACGAAAAAGCGCGCGCCGAACGATGGAATTATTGGCTTTCTTCGGGCGGCGTGATCGTCGAGCCGGGCATGGAAGCGAGCAAGCTCGGCCGCGTCAGCACCGGATTTTCCTTGCGTGACATTGACGGTCTGTATCGTCTCGCCGCGACCAAACAAAAGCCTCTCACCTATGGCGCTCTCAAGGCGCGCAAGGCGGCGATTTACAAGGAACGGTTTGGCGAGCGCGTCACAGTCCTTGAACCGGAATTTGGCTTTGATTATTTCGGCGGACGCGATGAAGTGAAGGAGTTCATGCTTGAGATGATCCATAACATGGAGTCGGGCATGTTGCGGCGCGTCCCAATGGGGATTTTGGCGGCCGGTCAACCGGGAACGGGTAAGTCGTTTTTGTTCCAGTGTTGCGCCTATGAATGCAAGTTCAATTACATTGAATTTTCAAATCCGCGCAGTCCGTATGTGGGCATCGCGGAAGAGCAAATGCAAAAAATGCTTTTAGCGGCAGAAGAATTGGCCCCCGTCTTTGTCTTTGAGGACGAGGCTGATCAGTCCGAGAGTTCGCGTGATGCTTTTGATGGCGATTCCGGAGTGTCGGCGCGATTGCGCCAAATGAAGTTTATCTTTTGTGCCGATCCGAAGCGCCGCGGCAAGGTGGTTTGGATCAGAGTTTCGAACCGGGATGATTTGATTGATTCGGCGTATACGCGCAAGGGCAGAACCGATGAAGTGATCCCGTTCGTTTTTCAGTCGGAAAAGGAAATGCGGGATATTTTTCGCGTCATGTTTAAGCGATATAATATCCCAACAACCGTGAAGGATTTTGCGCCATTCGCGCACGCGGCGAAGGATAAAATTTATTGCGTGGGCGCCGATATTGAGTGGATGGTGCGCAAAGCGGACAAGCTCGCGGGCCGCGCCAAGCGGCAGTCGGTTACAGAAGAAGAATTGATGCGGGCGGTCGATATGTGGGAGTTGAAAAATTCAGGAGTCGGAATTGATCGTCAGGCCAAAGCGGCGCTGGTCGGCAGTTCCCAAGAATTGCGACCGGATGGGTGGCAAGACACGTTGAAGCAAGTCAACGAGCGCTTGGCAAAAGCAGGCGCTCGCCGAACCGATGGGTATGAGCCAAGGCCGACTGTGCCGCTTGGCAATATGGAAGAAGGGATTGCGAGCGACGCCACGCGGCGCGCGCTTCGTAACGACAGGCGAATCGGATAAAGGACGACAAACAGGGCGTTGTATACAACGCCCTTTCTATCCAAGTTCCGAAAATTATTTTGGGAATTTAGATGGAAAGATTGTTCATTAAATAAATATCGGAGGTAATAATGGAAAAGACGGCATTGGATGACAAAAAAGTGCTGCGCGTACTGCGCACGCTTTATCGGACAGTGAAAAAGGCGGCGAAAAAGAAAAAGCTGTTGCCGCTTATCGGCATTTTTAGCGTGCGTTTTGATGACAAAGGCAAGGTGCTTTTTGACGTGAGCGGCGATACGGCCGATTTGTCGGAAGCCTTGCGCCGCGTCGGCGTGACGGTGTATCAGACGTTTGCCGGCGTGTCGGAATTTACGGATGAGAGTTTCATCGTTGACGGATATGACAACCGGCCGCTCAATACCGTTCATTGGTTTCTCGTCGGCTACTTGCTTCATCACGGCGCACATGATCTCATGGCGTTTGAAACTCTGATCGGGTGGAGAAGCGCGATACGTCGTTGGTTTGACGAAAAAAAAGCCAAGCGCTCGGCCGAGAAAGAGGCGTTGCTTCAGGAGCAAAAAGCCAAGTGGGAAGCGCGGAAGCTGGATGTCAAGGATACGGAAAGGGCGTTGAAAATTGCCGGACGGTCGATGTGGTGGCGAAATTTTACCGATGGCGTTATCGAGTGGCTCGGCACGAATAAAAGTAATTTTGTTTCCGGCCTTTTGATTGCTCTGTGCGCCATAGAAATCGTTGTGTTTTGGTTGGCCAACTGGCCATGGTCCGCGCCATTTGCTCTGGCGCTCTTTTCACTGGTATTCATTTGCGCGATTTTGGCCGAGTTCATCGCATGGAAGTGGTTGTCGTACAGTGATACGATTCGCGTGGCGGTGATATTATTAGTGATGATTTTCTTCGCCATGTCTTCGGTGTATACCGTGTCCTTGTCTCTCAATTTGCCCGAAGGGAAAAACCGCAACATGGTTCTGATCAATCGCGACACCGGCGCGCTGGTGGGGAGATTGCCGAATGATATACAGGATAAATTCTTGACTTGGAATAAAAGCGCCATTCCTCTTTTCCGTTATCGGATTGAGCAGGGGTTACCGTTGGCGCAAAAACAGCAATTTGAACTGGTGTTTGGCGATAAAGAACTGAAGTTTTCAGCCGCGTTCAAGGTGGACGCTTACTACGCGTTGATCGATCAGACAGCGGCGGCATACGTGCTGGCCTGGGATTATTGGCGTACGCCGGAAAACTTGACCGTCGCGGCAGAGGAACTGTTTGAAATGATCAAGGAAAAAACGCGGCAAGAGTTTGAAAGCGAGATCGAAAATTACCATTCCGGCGCAAAAGAGTTTGGCGCGCGAGAAGCCAAAGCGCTGTTCAAGAAATTGGACAAAGAAATTCGCTTTTACTTCCGCGCTTACAGGGGCAACTTGTTTTGTTATAACCTGATTATGGCCTTCACCGAAACGCCATATTATAACTTCGCCGAGGCGAGGTTGTCGGATGCGACGGTTCAGAATGATGCCGGTGATATTCAAACGAAATAATCACAGACGAGGCTTAATGCGCCTCGTTTTTTTGTTTAAGTTTAGCTACAATGTTGGCCTTGACAGCCGCATGATATCCAAGTATAATGCGTTTGTAATTTCCGCAGACCGTGGGTGGCTCGCCAGAGCGCAAATCCCACCGAGGAAATAAGCTTCAAATACGGATTTGAGTACGGATAGGACGGGATTGGTAAATAAGCTTATTTTTTTAAGAGTCTGCCGGAATGGGCGGATTTTTTGATGGTACAGATGTACAGATACAATTACAGATAGTACAGATTATTGGAATAGTTTATTTAGAGATTGTGATCATCTGTGTTATCCGTATGTAGCTGATCTGTAACTAAATTTTTAATATGGCTAAAAGTAAACAGCAAAAATCGGAGGCCGTGCAGGAGCTTCAAGCCAAGCTCAAAGGCGCGAAGTCTGTGATTATTGCCAGCCAAGATGGCTTGACCGTGAATGCCGGCCGGGAACTTCGAAGAGCGTGCATCGCGCAGAATGTTGGATTCACTTCGGTGAAAAAGACATTACTGAAAAAGGTTTTGCATGAGCTAGGATTCAAGACCGCAGACGTGGCGGCCATGGCCGGCAGTCTCGCCGTGGCGATTAGCGCCGAGGACGAGGTGGCGCCGGCGAAAATCCTCAAGGATTTCGCCAAAAAACACGAGCAGGTCGCGTTTCGCGGCGGTATCGTGAACGGTCTGGTTATTACCGCGGAAGCGGTGAAGGGTTTGGCCGATCTCCCGAGCAAGCTCGAATTGCTTGCCAAAATGGTCGGTTCCATGCAAGCGCCGATTTCCGGCTTTGTCCGCGTATTATCGGGCAACTTGCGCGGGTTGGTGACGGTGTTGAGTGCAATCAAAGATAAAAAACAATAATGAAACTGGAAATTTGAAATTAGAAATTTGGGTATGCTGACGGGATTGGCGGCATCTGTCAATCACAATCTGTAACCTTAATTTCTCCCGCCATGGCGGGATCCCGCATCCGCGGTGACAATTTCCTATTTCTAATTTCCATGTATTCTTATGTCAGAAGAACAAAAAGACGTCGTAGTGCCGGAAAAATTCAAAGCGTTAGTCGGTGAAATCGAAAAAATGTCAGTGCTGGATCTCGCGGAGTTGGTGAAGATTCTTGAAGACAAATTCGGCGTTTCCGCCGCTGCGCCGGCCATGATGATGGCCGCCGCTCCGGGCGCGGGTGCCGCCGCCGCCGAAGAGAAAACATCATTCAATGTTGAGCTTACCGGCGTCGGTGAGAACAAAATTGCGGTGATCAAGGCGGTGAAGGAAATTACCCAGCTCGGCCTCAAGGAAGCTAAAGACTTGGTCGATGGCGCGCCGAAGGTAATCAAGGAAAACGTCAAAAAAGAAGAAGCGGAAGAAATGAAGAAAAAGTTGACTGAAGCCGGTGCGACCGTCAACTTGAAATAAATTTCCAATACAAAAAGGCTCCGTTTAAGCGGAGTCTTTTTTTTGTTATTCGTCTAGTAGTTGGCTTGATAGACTTTGTTTCCGGAAACGAAGTAAATGGTTCGGCTTTCAATCATGAAGTCGGTGATGGGATTTTCCAGCGTCTCAAATAAATATTGGGACACGAGAGAGCCGTCCTTGTTGTAAACAACCAGCCGTTTACTCGATCCTTCGAGGATAAACAGCTGGGTCAGCTCGGCCGTAGTGTAAATTTTTTTCACTTGACCGAGCGACGGCTCGACCGGCGCGAGTGAGAAGGCTTGTTTCTTGCCGGTAAAAAACTTATAAACGCTGCCACCGGTGGTGGTGACATACATGTTGCCATCAATGCAGAAATCGGTTGCCTGCGATAAATCGGCATCGGCTTTTTCTTTTAACCATTCGCTGCGACCGCTAAACTCGGTTTCGCCGGATTTCCACCGGTAAATTTTTTGACTTGGCGCGTCGAGGATGTAAAGAGCGCCGTTGTAAACCTCGACGGCGGTTAAATTCGGAGCATTGCCCCAGTCGATTGAAAGATCGGAAAACTCGCGGTTGTCGATGTTATAGGTTTGTAATTTGTTTTGATTGGTCAGGTAAAAAAGTTTACCTTCGTATGAGCTGCTTTGGTAAAGGTCACCTCCAGCTGATAGTATCGGCCCCTTCACTTCTTGGTTCTTGATATTGATGTCGAATAGGGCGTTGTCCCGGGCGTTCACAAAAAGGCGATCGCCGGACTTTTGTACTTGATCGAGCGTGATCGGTTTGTCGCCGTTTGTAATCGTGGCCAGAGCCTGAGGAATGATTTTTTCCACATGCCGTAGCTTGTTCATTATGACTGACACTTGCTCGGACAGATCGGTGAAGTTGGCCTTTTGATCTTTGGTGGCCTGCGGCAGGTATTTGATGATTTCGTCAGCCTGTTTGGCCAAAGTCAAACTTTGCGTTTCGTCTTTGTATATTAAACTCGCCTGGGCATTGTTGATCAAGTCTTTGGCTGAATTGATTTGGATGGTGTAGGCGGCTTGTTCAATTTTGATCGCCTCTCTGTGGCGTATCCAGAATATGCTGGAAACAAGAATTAAAACGAGGAGGATGACAATCGACAGCGCCGGCTTGCCAATGCGCCGGAAGTTAATTTGTTTCTTTGCTGGAACTGGCTGTTGCCCGGCGTTCGTGGCTAGCGGACGATGTCCCGAAAGGCGCGCAATGCGGCTTGATAATGTTGTACCGATGGCCGTAATCGCGGCTAGGCTCAGCGCGCCAAGGCGTCGTATCAATAAAATCAAAAATATCTGCTGGCCGGACGACTTTGGCCCATACAATTTGCCGGGCGTGGGGCGGAATACTTGAGATATTTTGAGCAACGTGTTGCGAATGTTTAGCGCAAAATTGGGTGCGAGAAACTTTCCGGTATTTTCTTGGGTGGCAATGAGTTGATTGATGGATTTTTGTGAAACCGGTTGTTCGTTGGCAACGCGTTTTTCTTCCAATTTGATAAAGATGGCGCAATAAGTGAGATGCGAATTACCGCGAACGTTGTTAACCAATGTTTTAAAGTAGTCGATGGCGGCCGGCAGGTCGTTGGCGGAAAGGATTTTATTGACCTTGTGCGCGGGGATATAATTGCTGAATATTTCCGAACAAAAATAAAGCGCGTCGTGAAAGTTGATAACGCCGCTCAGGGTAGATGAAAAAATTTTTAATTTGTCGACGCGCTCTTCGTGTAATCGCGGCGCGTTGTCGAGAATGTTGATGATTTTGTAGTTGTTTTGTTTTGTCTTGTGGAGCAGATAGGCTTGAATGAGGCCTTGCTGGGCAAAAACAAAGTCGATTTCTCGATTGCGTAAATTGGGTTTGGCCACGGCCACGAGATAATGCAGATTTTCCAAGGCAATTTTGATGTGCCCGAGCTGGACAAGCTCGGTCAGGGCATTATTTGTTTTTTGCAGAGCGTATTCGAATACGGTTTCCAGGTTCAATCGTTCCGGTTCCGGCGAGGCGCCGATTTGTTCGTAGTAGTTATCTTTGAGCGTGTTGATTAATATTTGAAGCACTTTTTCGCTTTCCGCAATCGGTGTGGCGCGCAGTTCGATAATGCCGAGAAGATAGCCACCGTGTTTTTCCTTGCCTTCCGGGTAAATTATAAAATCTTCGCATGAATAAGTATCCTTGCGGTTGTCCGACGGCAGATAAATTTCTTCAATGCCAATGTCGTGGTTCAATTCCATAATGGATGGTGCATATGATTTTGGCCGTTTGTCAAGTTGACGATTTGATGATAAGTATATTATACTATAAATAGAATGAAATTAGCAAATAAACAAGCAGTGGTCAGGCGGTGTGGATAATTTGATCAAAGTATGTTTGAACAATTATTTGGTTCAAAAACAAGGGTGAAGCTTATTCGCGTATTTCTCGACAATCCGGGCAAGCGTTTTTTTGTGCGCGAGTTGACGCGGCTGACCGACTCCTTGATCAATTCGGTTCGACGCGAAATGGACAATTTGCTGGAATTGAAATTAATCATTGCCGAGCCGGTTTCTCCCGTTGTGGCCAAGAAGGGGTTAAACACGAAGAAGTTCTATTATCTCAATGAAAAGAATTTGTTCTTGCCAGACTTGAACAGCTTATTTGCCAAAGGCAAGATTTTGCTCGAAAAGCATTTGGTGGAAAAAATTTGCAAATTGGGACAAGTAAAATATCTTTCTTTCGGCGGATCGTTTGTGGATGACGCGGCATCCACGACCGATGTTTTTATCGTTGGCCAGCTCGATCAGGCGAAGGTCAAGGAGGGTATGCGCAAATTCGAAGAGGACGCGGGTCGGTCGATTCGTTATACCATCTTGGATGAGAATGAATATCGTTTGCGCCGCGATATCGGCGATAGGTTTTTGGATGACATATTGAGCAACCCGCGCTATGTCGTGGTCGTTGATCATTTGGAGCGGCGTAAGCGCAAAACAGATCAATATGAATAAGCGAAGCGCCGTCAGTTTGTTTTTTGTTTTGGCCATGGCGGCCCTTTTTTTGTATGCCTCGGGCGCGTCGGCGCAAAACGATAACGGCTCGGCCGGATTGCGTATTTTTGACGACCAGTTCGTTCTGAAAAAAGAAGTCCCGTTGGTACCGCCGGAATTTACCGGTACGGTACGATTCGTGCTAGCCGACGTGGACGCGGACAAGGTAAAAGAAATCGTTGTCGGATACGGTGGCGATGGCGACTCGCTGATAAAAATTTTTCGTGCAAACGGCGTCGGCTTGGCCGAATGGCGGCCGTTCGGAGCCGGCTTTGCCGGCGAAATATCGCTCACGGCCATCGACCTAAACGGCGATGGCCGTGACGAAGTCGTCGCTGGTGCGGGCGCCGGTGGCGGGCCGCAAGTCCGTTTGTTTGACGGCCAGGGCAAAGCGTTGCCCGGCGGCAGTTTTTGGGCGCGGGAAAAAGAGTATCGTTCGGGCGTTGAAGTCGGGGTCGGCGACGTGAACGGCGACGGTCAAAAAGAGATTGTCGTTTCATCGATTGACGGCAAAAACTCCCTGATCAATTTTTTTGATCAAACCGGGAAAAAAATGGGCGAAGGTTTTACCGTTGCTATGCCGGAAAACAGCCTGGAACCGGTACACCTTGGCGCACTTGATCTTGGCTCCGATGGTATAGAGGAAGTGGTTGTCGGCAATGGTGCCGGCAATGAGCCAAAGGTTCAAATTTACAGACAAAACGGCACATTAATAAAAGAATTTTTGGCCTATCAAAAAGAATTTACCGGCGGTGTTAATTTTCAGGCGCAAAAAATTAACAGCAAAAATGTCATCGTGGTTGGTGCCGGCTATGCCGGTGGTCCGCATGTGCGCTTTTTCGATTGTTTTGGCAAAGCGTTCGGGCCGGTCGGACTTTTTGCTTATGACGCGTCCTTGCGAGGTGGCATCAACGTGGGTTACGGCGACGTGGACGGCGACGGTAAGGCCGAGCTGGTAACCTTGCCGCAAAGAATAAATTATTCACAAAAATATTATTCAAAATATATTGACATTGATATTTCCGAACAAAAGTTGCGCTACTATTTGAATGGCAAATTGATCAATGCCTTTCTGGTTTCGAGCGGTCTCAAAAGTATGCCAACGCCGCTCGGCGAGTTTACGGTTTGGCAAAAGTCGCCACGCGCATATTCAAGCAAGTACAATTTATACATGCCGTGGTGGATGTCCTTCAAGCCCGGCTACGGTTTGCATGAACTGCCCGAATGGCCGAGCGGGTACAAGGAAGGCGTGAATCACCTTGGTCAACGGGTGTCGCACGGTTGCGTACGCCTTGGCGTCGGCCCGGCCAAAACGCTTTATGATTGGGCATTGATCGGGACGAGGGTTTTGATACATGAATAGTTGAAGCACGAGTCTAAAGTCCTCGCCGAAGGACGAGTGCGTCCTATGGCAAAGGGCAAAGTCCAAAGTCTGAAGCGCGGGGTTGCAAGTTTAGAGTGTAAAGTTAAGGTTATGTTTTTATTAATTTCGACGGAACAAAATATCCACTTTTCCGTCGCCATCGGCACGGGTAAGATTTTGAAGTTAAAAACGGTGAACAAAGAATACCGCCAATCAGAATTACTGTTAAAAACGATAGATAGCCTGTTGGCCGGTGAAAAGCTAAGAGCGATTTTTGTCGTGCGCGGGCCGGGAGCGTTTGCGGCACTCCGCACCGGAATTGCAACGGCCAACGCGCTGGCGTTCGCGTGGAAAATTCCGGTGGGCGGCATCAAGTTAAAACCAGAGTGGTCGTTGCTCGATGAAAAGGTAAAATTAAAAGTGCTTTGGTCGGCCGGGTTGATCGGGCTTAAAAAGGCGAAACAGGCGTCGGTTGAGCCATATTACGACCGCGCGCCGAACATTACAGTAAAAAAATAATTTTATATTTATGCCGGAGAAAAATATTGGTGAACATCAAGTGGAAAAGCCATCGCTAAGATTTACTTTGAATTTTCTTGGCACCATGCCGGGGTACGGCCATGAATATCGACTGACCGTTGAAAGCGGAGCTTCCGCCAAGGATTTGCGTGATGTCGTTGATAAGATTAAAAAAACTTTGCCGAATTGGTCAGTTGATTTTCGTGGTGATCGGATTGAGATTCTGCCGCCGCGAGGAATCGTGGAAGCGCATCGGCTGGTGGAAGAGGCGGTAAGGGGGGCGATTGGGAAGGGACAGGTCGTCGGTAACATCGAAATGTAAAATTTGTATTATAAAACCCCGCGATTTTTTTCAGCGGGGTTTTTGATTTAGGCAAGCGTCTTCAGCAACCAATCGCGGATCGGATCCGGCAACACGGTTGTCGGGACCATTTTTTTTGTTTCCTCGTCGCGGTGCGCTTCGATTTTTCTTTCCGGACGATTGTCCAGCAGTTTGTTCAATTGCGCTCGCATTCTTTTCTTGGTCTTGTTCGGCACAATGGAATTTTCCAGCAAGTGCGTAATGCCGACCATGCCGATTTCCACTTTGTTCGTCAAGGTGATGATGTCGCCGATACTTTTCGGCAGTCCGGGCATTTCCGATTTCACGGCCGAAAGAAATTCTTCAAAGAAGTTGCTGGCGAATTCATCGTTCATGTGTCGATTGGCGGCCACGTTGGCCAGCAGGGAGAAACGAGCCTTATCAAAGCGCAGCTGTTCGCCACACTCGTGATTGAACGCCGCGAGGAGTCGAGTGAACTCGAGCGACGGCAAGCAGGGGTTCACGAGAACGGCTTCGAAGCCGGATCGATGCGGTTCAAAACTTTTTGCTTCATCCCGCATTTCTCCGAGCGCCAATTCACCGAGGCGCGGCAGTGTTTGACTGACGTGTTGATTCATTGATTCGGTGCGACCGAGCAGTTGTTGACTGCCGGTTTTGTTATAAGCGACCGGCAGCATTCTGGCTCGCGTGCGTTCGTCGTCATTGTCGCCGAGATATTCAATCAGTTCAGGCAAGAGCCGCGAGTGCAAATCTTCGAAGCGTTTGCGGAAGTTTTCATCGTTCGCGAGGCGAGACAAACGCGGTTCAATCTGTTGCCACAGTTTGGCCAGATATTTTTCCGGCAGTTTGGGGTAAAACAGAGCGCGCGTTTTCCATAGGAATGCTTCTTCTTCCGGTGTGGCTACGTCTTCTCCGATTTGATCGAGCAAAAAGTTGGCGATCGAGGGCAAATGAACTTCTTGGGTCGAGCCAACCAGCTCGGCAAACACCTCATCCAGCGTGCGCAAAATCATTACGCGTTCATCCACTTTGAATTCGTTGCCAATGACGTTTCCAAGGAGTTGCAATGATTCCGGCAGGAGCATGATGAAACGCCGGCGCAATCTTTCCGCCAGATTTTTTTCCGGTTGTTTCGGTTCATCGCGCGTCAGTCGCAGATAGAGACGCCATTGCTTTTCGGCGATAAACAATCGCTCGGGCCAGTTTTCTTTGGCTGTATCGTCCAATACCTGACAATAGGCGTAGATGAGAAACGGATTATCAACCGCATCAAGTTCATCCGCCATTTCGTTTCGCGTTTCCGCCACGCTTAGGCACAAGGCTTGAAGCAGGGACATGGCCGGCAGTAAAAATGTTTCCGGCGCGTCCACGATGCGATTTTTGATCAGGAATGTTACGCGACCTTGCAGAAAAAATTCCGGCAGCGATTGGTTGATGCGCTGGGCTTTTTGCGCCAGCACTTGCATGGCGCGCACTTGCGCTTCCGCGGCTGTTTCTTCTTCCAGCGTTTTGACGATGGAGGTGGCGGCAATCAGGAGGTCGGTCGGGTCATGGATGCGGTCGAGCTGTTTGACAATCGAACTGATGGCTTCCACTTTGCGGCTGGCGGGCAGGGAGGGATCGGAGAGAAATATGACGCTGTCCATGAGTAAATGATCCTGACCATGGTGTTTCAAAACCTCGGCCACGACCGCTCGTGAGTGCGCCGGACGACGATGGAAATTGGCCACCGACATCTGAATGAATTGCTCCTCGTTGTTGCCTTGTTGCAACACGGGGGAAAAGCTCAAGCGTCGAAGTCGGGCCTCGAATTCGGTCGGGTCGCTGGTGGTCGGCAGTTCGAGCATGTCGTTCAGTACGCTGATGAATTTTTCTTCGACCATCGTTTTAATTCGCCTTTGACCTTCTTCCGATTTCAGATAAGACATCGGATTCAACATCTCCGCCGTGGTCAGCGCGGTTTGCCGCTGAATCACCATGAGCGCGCCGGCCGCCACATCCGCCTCGTCGCTTGTGGCGATGATGATGAAGTGTTGCGTCGGACTACCGAGCGTGGGTATTTCTTTTTGCAGTTCGCGATTGACTTCCGGCATTTCCGTTTTGATCCGCAAGTCCATGTCGATATCGAGCGCGCGTAGAATTGACGCGATGGAATCGTCAGGTTTTATTTTTACATCTTCGGGCAAACCTTCAAGTTGATCCTTGAACGCTTCGGTCGCCAGATCGTGAAGCGAGCTGTCAAGGCTTTGTTGCTTCAACGACGCGCCGATTTCGCGCAGCCGTCCATTGGTAAAAAGCGGCACCAGAATTTTCTTCGCTTGCGCGTTGTTAAACAATTCGAGCACTCCCTCGCTCACGAGAATAGTCTGGGAGCTCAAGCCGATGATTTTTCTTTCCAGCTTCACGTCGCCGTTCAAATAAGCGCGTAGTTTTTCCGGATCCAGTTGGTCGGCCGTTTTGATCGCCATGGGATTGCCTCCTTAAACGAGTGTTGGTGGTACGAATTTACGAATGTTGCGAATGTACGAATTGTCAAAGAACATCGATGATTCAATTTAGCATTGAGAAGGAGAAAAGTAAAGAGATGGTTACAGATGTACAGATTAAAAGTACAGATAATACAGATTATAAAAATGGGGAGAGGCGATAAATGTGAGAAAGGTGAGAATTTGATTGAATTTTAAACAAGATGAAAGATAAAGCTATCCACAGCCAAGTGTTTGACCGGGATGGGTGAGTGGGGTATAATGAATGCGAAGTGAAGAATAGTGGGGAAAAGTGGTGATAATGGCGCTACAAGATTACAAGATACTTTACGAGATATACCAGATAAAAACTTGGGTGATTATCTTGAGCATCTGTAAAGTATCTTGTAATCTCGTAGTCCCAATATGTTTATAGGCGAATACAATTTTTCCGTAGATACAAAAGGTCGGATCGCCATCCCGGCCAAGTTTCGCGCGATGCTCGGAAAGGGCGCGGTGGTGACTCGCGGATTGGATAATTGTCTTTCCGTTTATCCAAAGACCGAATGGACTGTTGTGGCCAAGAAATTATCTTCATTGCCTATAAGCCAGGCCAATAGCCGGGCTTTTTCGCGCCTCATGCTTGCCGGCGCGATGGCGGTGGAGTTCGACGGACAGGGCAGAATCGTTTTGCCTGAATATTTACGACAGTACGCCGCGATTGGCAAGAAGGTGGTGATTGCCGGTCTGTTCAACCGATTGGAAGTTTGGGCGGAAGATAAATGGGCGGCGTATCGCGGTCAAACGGAAAAAGACGGCAACAGTATTGCGGAGCAACTTGGGGAATTGGGAATATAAATTGATAAGCGCGAAATCTGGAAAAATAAAATTGAGGCAAAATTTAGTAGAGGAGGGGTTAAAAAGTTGGTGGGTAAGCCTTGGTGAAGCAAATTTCTTTTAACTTTTACTGAGAGTGGAATTTTGCAAATAAAAATAAAAAGTATGATTAAACAAATTGTAAAAATCTTCGAGCTAATATTTATTTGGTAACAGCATGATTTATCACAAGCCGGTATTGGCGGATGAGGTGGTGCAGAGCCTTGACCCACGCCCCGGGCGCAATTACATCGATTGCACGGTGGGCGGCGGCGGGCACGCGGAGAAAATTTTGGCCGCGACCGAGCCAGATGGCAAATTGCTCGGCCTGGACTGGGACGGCGAAGCCGTCAATCGAGCCGGCGAGCGGCTGGCGCGCTATGGTCGGCGAGCGATGTTGGTGCAATCTTCATACACAAAAATCAAAGAAATCGTTTATGAT
>Ga0208373_1001159_pt1 | contig 37116 bp, 42 predicted proteins | sample RifOxyC2_FD_184036 | JGI IMG/M metagenome (GOLD analysis project Ga0208373, IMG submission 184036) | Soil microbial communities from Rifle, Colorado - Rifle Oxygen_injection C2 (SPAdes) | ecosystem: Environmental > Terrestrial > Deep subsurface > Rock core/Sediment | place: Rifle, Colorado...
GATTTATCGCTCAGCTTTTGCATAAAAAAATACAGAGTTAGCTCTTTTGAAAAAACTTAAATGACTTTTTGTCCCATGCTACCCAGCCTCCCCGAAAAAGAAGCCCCCTAAATCGGATTTTGGGTCTTAAATTCGAGCTGGACATTTAGATTGGAATATGATAAACTTAATTGTCGAAGTTAATGGCAAAGAACTTAAGAGTCTGCCTCTTAGTTGTGTTGATGCTTCTTTTAGAGCTCTTCATCCGTTAATCGCAGAAAAATAAGTAAAAGGAGAATACTATAACATGAAGAGCATATTCGTTGGAAACCTTCCTTGGTCTGTTGCCAATTCCGATCTCGAAGCTAAATTTTCGGAATTCGGGACTGTATTGTCAGCCAGAGTTATGACTGACAAGATGACAGGCAAGTCTAGAGGATTTGGTTTTGTTGATATGGAAGATGCCGATGCCGAAAAAGCTATAGCTGCGTTAAGCGGTTATAAGTGGGGCGATCGTGAAATCACAGTCAACGAGGCTAAGCCAAAGACTGATAGAAGAGATGGCGACAGAAATGACAGAAGTGGCGGATTCCGCAGAAGCTTCTAGTCTCTAAGTAATCTCAAATTGAAGCCTCCCGATTAATATCGGGGGGCTTTTTTTATGGATTTTTTATTGAAATCATATTATAATTGCTTCGTAAGTGAAAGGGAATAAAGGAGGAAAATAAAATGGGAATGTTTGATATGTTGAAAAATGCAAAGGATTTAATGGAGCAGGCGAGTATGGGGCAAAAAGCGGCCATGGCTAGCCAGCAGGCGGCGGCTCAACCTGTTAATTTAAATGACCCGATGTGGGCGCCTATAGAAGGTGTTACTCTTGATTTGTATGCCGAAATTTCTGCGGGGCTGATGAAAAATACGGTTATGGGTCCGGAAGCTGTGGCCAAATATGCTGAAAGCAAAGGGGTTCCTTCTGGCGGCTGGCAGAAGGTTCAAAACGGATGGGTGGCAAGAATGGGGACGAATGAGCCTGTAAGAGTTAGATTTGGAAATTTGTACAACGAATTTTTAAAATAACAAATGATAGTAAGCCTTTTTTTTGTTTTAATTGGCGGGACGTTTGTTGTTTTGTCTTTTAACGGGCAGGGTGCTGATATTTTTTCTTTTCGCCTAACTGGCGCGACTTTCTTTTTTTTCGGAATTCTTGGTTTAATTTTTCATAATTATATCATGGGGCTTTTGAAGGGATTGCCCAAGCCATATGAGCCATCACTAAAGACTGCTTCTGATAGAATGGCCTCTATGGCAAGTTTTTTGAAAGAACAGAACAGAATGAACAAGCTAAGCGCTTCGGGACAACCTGTAAAGGTTAAAATCCTAGGAGTGAGGGATACAGGGAAGCTTATTAATTTTGATTCTATTTTGGAGTTTGATCTTGAAGTTTTGCATGAAATAAAAACAGATGATTATATCATAAATAATCATCATCAGCTTGTATCTAAGATAATAATATCAAGAATAATCCCCGGCAATATTTATCAGGCTAAAGTTGATCCAAATGATAAGAATAATGTTTGTATATCATGGTTATGACTGCAAAATTGTCGCGACCTAATTGAATCTAATCATCACATTCTTCTGCGCTATAATTCAAAGTAACATTTAATATTTTAGCTGTTGCTTCAGCATAAAGAGGAAACATTTTTCCAAAAACTAAATCATGAAATCTTTCTCGATCAGCGGAATCAACCTGTGGAGAAGACCGTCCTAGATATTGTTTTCTAACTTTGTCCAGATCGTCCTTTAAACGAGCTCTAAAAACTTTATCTCCATAATGGCCCTGCAGAATAGGGAGGTTTGCACAAAAACCTTCAATTATAAAAATCGCTCCACGCTTTAATAAAAAGGTATAGTCTCGATATTTTTTTGTTTGCATATCAAATGCATTTTTGATCACTAAACTTTTGGTCTCTTCTATAGAAGAATAAAAATCATCAATTTCTCTCAACAATTCATTTATTACTCTATCCAAATCCCAAAGGACTGCTTCATTATAATTATGAATTTCTTTTCTGCCAGAAAGGACTGCGGCCATCACTTCTTTTCTCCATTCTAAATCTCTCAAAAACATATCCAAAGAAAAAAACACAGTCTTATATCCCGAGAAATTTAATATTACAGCAAGTTCTTCTAGTAGAGTTGTTTTGCCAATACCAGGAGGCCCATCAATCACCAGTAGGGGTTTTGGCTGATCATATGCCACGTTTTCTCCTACAAAAGATAGATACTCTCTTGCCAAAATATAAGCAGCAGTAGCAATTCCCATTTTTTGGGAATTTATAGCCTTAGCTAAGCGATTTGCATACCATATTTTTTGTAACCTTTGCATTCTTAACATTCGATTATCTAAACCATGAGTCTTCATCTTTTAATCATTCTCATTTTTTATTTATTGTTGGGCTAGCGATTGAGGGTAGTGTGTATTGTGCGTTTTTCTACGCACATTACCCACTACACGCTACACAATACCCATTACTCAACGAGCAGGCCTGTAAGCCGGATCCTGTATCCCGATAAAATCGGGACGACGATCATCTGTCTTGATCTTACATTGCTGTAAGATTCTTTGCGGTCTACTCGAGATCATAACGCACGGGCTTCGGTGCTTTCTCTGTTTGACCTTGCTCCTGGTGGGGTTTACAACGCGGCTGTCTCCAGCCTTATTCGCGTCGGGAGCTCTTACCTCCCGTTTTCACCTATCGCCTTCCATCCTTGCCTACCGGCAGGCAGGCTTTAGAGATGAAGTGGGCTGTATGTTTTCTGTTGCACTTTCCTTCGGCTTTTATTCCGAGTTGCCGTTAGCAACCACCCTTGCCCTAGGAGTCCGGACTTTCCTCTCTTTTGATCGAGCGATCGTCCAGCCTGCTCATCCTTTATTTTATCATGGAAAATATGTGAAAAACAGGAAAAATATCAGTCTTTTCGTATATCCCAATTTGGGGTGTAAACCTCATAAATGGAGGCTATCTTTTTGCTTTGAGAGATGAATTTGTCTTTATCTTTTTTACTTGTAAAGTTTATAATAAACTCTTTCCTCTTCATTGTTCTTGCCTGTACTGGCAAAAGCAAAAGAGCTCTTTGCAAAAAGTAAAAGCAGAGAAACAAACAGAACAAAATAAATAGTAAAATGCTTCATCTCGGAATTATAGAATAAAAAAAAATCAAAATCAATGAGCTTTTTAGCAGTCGGGGCTTGTGAGTGCTAAAAGGTGTTGAATTGAACTCACAATTGGTTCTTAATAGGTTCTATTTTTTTAACCTTTTCAAGGTATCTATTACTGCGGGAATCATTATAAAAATACAAACCATTTTTATCTTTTAAATAATAAGGGCCAATAAAAGGGTTTGTTCTTTTAATGTGCTTGTCATAATCAATAATTTCAAAAGTTGTAGGGTCTAAATCAATTTTGAAATCATAATGATAAATAAACTCTTTCGTAATCAGGAAACCGCATTTATTTATAGTAAATGGTTCCATAAATTTTCCTATTTTTTTATTTCCAGAATAAAAACCATTGAAATCCTTGGCAAACCCATAATCTAAATCAACAAAAGCAGCAGGATCAGCATCTTTAATGATTTCACCGCCATCATAATACGCGTGATTTTTATCCGCAAAAAAGCCTCCATCAGCATCCTTGGATATTCTACGAAATGTCAAACCATCAGCCCCAAGTATTTTTTTGTTTAAATAATATGCATTTTTATTATCAGCAACAAAATGATCTCTCTGTGGACCAACTTGACGCAATGTAAAAGGATCGGCATTTTCCAGTATTTTTGGAATACCCACATTCACAGAAGCAATTTGATCAAAAACATTCTTGCCGTCAAAATAATAAAAACCAAAAAGATGCGCAGGATTTTCCGGTGTTGCTTTTTGTATTGCTTTTATATTATTTTGCTTTTTGGAAAAAGCTAAGTATTGCTTGTTCAGTTTTGGTTCAATCAATCTTTCATCTTTAAGCCAATCCTCATCAAAAGCTGGTTTTTCATTTACAACAGCAAAGAAATACTTTTCTATATATTTTGCAAACATATTCATGACTTGTTTTGGGATGTTTTCTGTCTTTTCAACCTTTCCCGGAACCATGCTGAAAATGCAAGAAGGTTCATCTTCTAGAAAGTTGGGGGCGCTTGGTGACAATACGATATAATCTGTTTCGCGGGTCTTTTTGTAGTTATTTAAAGCTTGCAGCGCTTTTACTTCAGGGGAATCTTCCATTTCTTTGTCGGAGATATAATCTATCCACTGGTAATAGAAAAAAACGCCATCCTCTTTTATATAGCGGAAAACAATAAAGTCTTTGTTTCCATTTTTTATAATGTTGCGCATCTCATTAACAAAAGCTGAGGCATTTCCACTTCTTAAATATTCTAAAAAGTATTTTCCCGAAATATGAATTATTGCGCTGATAGATTTTGGCTCTGACATGTAATAATTTTATTTTATATAATATAAGCTTGAAAATCAAGGTCAAAATAGAGCAAATTGAATCATTTACACTTTGTGATTAGCGGGTTATAATAAGCATATAAATGAAGAGAGAAAGCATATACTTGGATACTTCCGTTATTAGTGCTCTTTATGATGATAGGGTAAAAGAGCGCCAAGAAGAAACAAAAAGATTTTTTAAAGAAACAATTTTGAGATATGATATCTATGTGTCTAATTTGACTGTTTCTGAACTGGATCAAACGATTGACCCTGTAAAAAAGAAAGAATTTAAAGATTTTGTCAAAAAATTCAATCTTCTAAAACAAAATAAAGAAGCCGAAAGTTTAGCGAAAGACTATATAGATAAAAAAGTATTATCAAAAAGTTCGTATGAAGATGCTTTACATATTGCTATTGCGTCAATAAATAATATAAATTATTTGGTTTCTTGGAATTTTACAGATATAGTAAAAGTTAAAACAAAGAGGATGGTCAATTTTGTTAATTCTATGGATGGAGTGAAAACATTGGAAATTATATCTCCTCCAGAACTTTAATAAGTAGGAGCAGTTGCATGAAGAATAAAATAGAATATTTTGATTATTTAAATGAGGCGCAAAAAAATGATTTAAAGGATAGTGTTGTTAAGTCACTTGAGAGACAGATGAGAAAAAAATACCCTAAAGATAAAATGATGTTTGAGTTGAAGATGTTAAAAGCTATCAATAGTTTCCGTTTGCTTTCCTTGAACTAAATAAAACTTAATATTAACCCAAAAACAAAGTTTAAAAAGCCACTGCTTAAATAGGGGATAGCGTAATGGAACTCAAACGCAAGGCCTCCCAGAACCGGGCCTAAAATTCTTCCCAAACTATCAACCGATTGCATTGTTCCCATTGTAACCCCTTCTTCAAATTCCGTGTCTTTTGATATGAGGGATGCCATGCTCGGCCGGCATAATCCTTGACCCAGACTTGCAAGGATTACAAAAACCATAAGAGTTGGAAGATTTGAAGCAAAAATTATAAGGGAATATCCCAGCGCAGAAATAAAAAGTCCGGCTTTAATTAAAAATTCTTCGCCGAATCTTTTGGTAAGTTTTCCGATAAAAAAGCCTTGGACAATAACACCCACAACCCCCATTCCTGCAAATATCCATCCGATTTCCGCAACTCCAAAATTTAATCTATCTTTGGCAAACAAAGAAAATGTGCTCTCCATGGCGGAAATTGAAAAGGAGACTACAAAAACAAGCAGGAATATAAAAGCAATAAATCCCTTTAAGGATAAAAGATGTTTAATTCTGTTATATTTAACTCTTGGTTTTGATTGTTTTGTTTTTGACTCTTTCAAAAAAAATGTCGCAAAAATAAGATTGATAAAAGCAAGCCCCGCGGAAAAGAAAAAAGGGAAACTAAAATGGAATTGCGAAAAAATCCCTCCTATCGCGGGCCCTACTATAATTCCAAGCCCCATTGCGGCGCCGATAAGCCCCATCCCGGCTCCTCGCTCTTCTTCGCTTGTTACATCTGCCATATATGCCATAACAGTGGGCAGGCAGGCGGAAGATAAAATTCCACCCAAGATCCTCGAAGCAAAGAGCGTAAATAGGTTTGTTGCCATCCCAAACAGGATAAATGTGATTGCAAATCCGCCAAGGCCGATTAAAATAATAGGACGCCTGCCGTATCGGTCAGAAAGACTGCCCCAAAACGGAGCAAAAATAAATTGCATGAGGGAGTAACTTGCCATGAGCATTCCGATTTGAAAAGGGGTCGCCCCTAAATTTATAGAAAAAAATGGAAGAATAGGGAAAATAATTCCAAACCCCACCATCACCAAAAACATGGTTATTAATAATATTAATGTTGACTGAAAACGGATAGCCATAAGAATTTTAGTGTATCAGGTTTTGCTTTCTGAGGCAAGAATTACTTGTTGTCTATCCCTTTGTTTGCTAGCATATCCGCTTGTTTATTTTCTTCTCTTCGAATATGCTTAGCTTTAAAAAGTTTCAGTTTTTTTATAAGTGATTGCAGCTGATTGTATAAAGGCTTTAGTCCCTCGTTTTTTACTCTGTACTCGCCTTTTATCTGCTTTACCATAAGCTCCGAATCTGCGAATAGTTCAACTTCTGTTCCTTTCAAAATCAAAGCTTCTGTCAGGCCTCTAATCGCGGCCATATATTCTGCGATATTGTTGGTCGTTTTTCCTATGTAATCTCCTACTTCAAGAATTGTCTCGCCGTCTCTTTTTATGACAATTCCAATCCCAGCATGCCCGGGATTATTTCGAGAAGCGCCGTCGGTAAAAATTTGCAGTTTCATTATCTCTTAGAATAAAGTTTCTTAAGCAGTTTGTCAATTGGCAGGGTGTTTATCACATCATTCTTTGTAGTCCATCCTCGCCGTGCCATAGAAACTCCGTACTTCATGTTCTCAAGGGAAATTGTCGCATGAGAATCGGTGCTTATTGCAAATAAAATTCCCATCTCTTTTGCTATCTTAATATGGACATCTTTCAGGTCAAGCCTTTTGGGATGCGCGTTTATTTCCATAAATGTCCCTGTGTCCGATGCCGCTTTTAGCATTTCATGCACATCAACATCATAAGGATCCCTTTCGTTTATAAGCCGGCCGGTAGGGTGAGCCATTATGTTTACATATTTATTTTGCAGAGCTTTGATAATCCGCTTTGTCATTTTATCCTGCGGCATTTTGAACCCAGAATGAACCGCGGCCAAAACAACATCACATTCTTTTAAAATATCGTCCGAAAAATCAAGCGATCCGTCAGGGAGGATATCAACCTCTACCCCTTTTAATATTTTAAATTCTTTAAGCCTCGCATTTAATTTATCTATCTCATCAAAAGCCTTAAACAGCTCTTTTTCGCTTTGACCATTTGCTATTCTTTCAGATATTGAATGATCTGTTATCGCAATATATGAATATCCAAGGTTTTTTGCGTATTCCGCCATCTCTTTGATCGTGTTTTTTCCATCAGAATGGGTTGAATGCATCTGCAAATCCCCTTTAATATCGGACAATTCAATCAACTTTGGAATTTTACCCTCTTTTGCGGTTTCAAGTTCTTCTAATCCCTGCCTGAGCTCCGGAGGAATATATTGAAGCCCCAAAGCGTCAAAAAGTTCCTTCTCTACTTTTCCTGCGATTTTCTTATCTCCTTTAAACAATCCGTATTCTGAAACTTTTAATCCTTTTTTGATTGCCAATTCCCTTATTTTTATGTTGTGCTGTTTGTTCCCCGTAAAATAGTGTAGGGCGGATCCAAATTCATCAGGATTTAAAACCCGCAGGTCGGATTGCATGTTGTTGTTTAAAATTACAGAGGATTTTGTCTCTCCTTTTGCCAAAACCCTTCTTACTTCAGGAAGTTGTGTAAAACTATCCATTACGATTTCCGGTTTTTTTGCAGTTACAAGAATGTCTATATCGCCAATTGTTTCTTGTCTTCGCCTGAGTGATCCTGCAACTTCTATTTTATCCGCTTCTTTTAAATTTTTTAATTGTTTTATAAGAGAATCTGCAAATTCATTTGCTTCTGAAATTAGATACCGTCCGCGGCTTTTCTTTTTTAATTCAATCCCTTTTTTAATATTTTCCTGTTTCTTTTCTTTAAATCCGGGAAGGTTTTTTAAAAGCCCTTTTTTGACAGCTTTTTCAAGGTCTGTCACAGAGTTGATGTTAAGTTCTTTATGAAGTTTCATTGCTGTTTTTGGCCCCATGCCGGGGATGTCAACTAACGCGAGGAACCCTTTTGGAAATTCTTTCAGCAAGTCCTGGTGTTTTTTTATTTTTTTATATTTTATAAACTCTTCAATTTTATGGGCAATCGATTCTCCCACACCTTCTAATTCTTCCAATCCCTTTAATCCTGATTTTTTGTAGATTCCCTCAAGATTTTGTTCAAAATTTTCAATATTGCGTGCGGCATTTTCATAAGCGCGGATTTTAAAGCGATTCCCTTCTTTTAATTCTAAAAGTTCGGCAATCTCCAGAAAAATTTTGGCAATTTCTTTATTTTGCATTATTTTTTGTTGTATTTACAATTAATTATCGACAGAGTATAGTTTATCATAATAATAAAAATGTATGAAATTTTTATTATTATAAAAAGATAACTTATCAACATAGAGGCGCTGGACGCAAAGGAGCTAAGTTTGAGTTTGATAACTAAAAAATATTCTTTTAAAGACGCTTCTCAAATAATTCGGCCTCGATTTGATGCGTTAAGAAAGGAACATCGTAGAATAGCTGTAGTAAAAGCCGGCGGGTTGGCAGCTGGAAGCCAAAGAATATTCGACAATCTTCAGACAAAATTACTTCTTGGTGGATATAATATAATAGGCTTTCGTTATGGTTTTACTCCTTTATTGGAGAAGATAAAAAACGGAGAAATACTTATTGACGGTGAAGATTACATAGAATTTGGCAGCAGGCCTTTTGTTCATGGGAATGATGATCCTTTAGTAATAGGCACGGGAAGGCCAAAACTAATAAATGCCGATTTTGTCAGTAAAGGGGCTATTACTCCAGAGGAAGACAACCTTTTTATACGTTTTATAGAATGTTTGCTTGATTTAAACATTGGCGGGATTGTTATGTTGGGTGGGGATGGCACCCTTTCTTTAGCATGGGCTTTTAAAAATGTCGGAATTCCGGTTGTCGGCATTGGAAAAAGCATGGATGATGATTATCCTTTTGATCCTGACAGACCTCAAAAATTTCATACCTTTGGGTTTGAATCTACTGTTTGTGTTATCAGAGATGGACTTATGAGGATGGTGGGGGAGGTTGGAGGAGAGCAATCATGTATATTTGTTGAAGTAATGGGAAGAAATTCGGGGTTTGTGGCGCATCGCTCGGCGGCTGCGGCTGATTGGCAATTATTATTGAGAGCTTGTGAAGAAAAAAAAGAACCTAGGCCTATTAATATTTTTGCTGTTTCGGTTGAGGATGTATTGCCAAACGAAAATTTGGAGCATTTTTGTGAAAGGATTGCGAGTGCGATTATCAGCCATGAAAAACATGAAAAAAGACATATGGGAAGGCCTGTTATTGTACTTTCTGAAAGTGTTGGAATTAAATTTTATCAGGAAATAGTAGAAAGAACGGGAAAAAACGAGAAAAGAGATCCGGAGGGGAGGGTTGAAGGATATTCCTTGGATTCTTGCGGTGTAATAAGCAGGATGGTTGAGAAATTTTATAATAATTATTATAAAAAGATTGGGTCAAAAGGAAGCATTTTAAAATTTAGAAGCGATTCTTTCCGTTTTAATACCAGAGTTATGCCGTTGGATTGGATGTCGAAAAGAGATATACGTATGTGCGAAAATTTTGGGATAAAAGCAGCTAAATTGGTTGTAGCCGATAATTTTGATGTTACGGTTGTTCCTTATGGCAGGCATTTTATTGAAATGGAAAGATTGATTGATCCTGTTACAAATGCGGTAAAAAAGAGAACTATTAGTCCTGACTCGAATTTATGGAAAATTACACAGCGATTAAGATCCGAAGGGCAGTTTTTGATGGAAGAAAATAGATTGAAATTCGGGAGATATATTATCGATAATCATGTGGAACAACAGACAGTTGGTTTTATTTGAAAAACAAAAAAAGGAATGATGAGTATCATGACTGCATTAGAAAGTATTGTTAAACTTAATAATCCTGCTGTTTCAGCAGTAACAACAGGAGGAAGAAATGTCAATCCTTCAGGGCAATCTACAGGAACTCCTCGAGATTTAACCTCTTCTGATAAAATTTCTTTTTCTGCCAAATTGGTTGACGTGGTTGAAAGATGGCTGCTTGAGCGTAACCTCATTGGGACTTCGAGCCTTCCTGCCTTGGAAGAAAAATTACTGCCTACAGACAGCATTCAGGTAAATTTAGCAGCGTTGTTGTTATCATCTTCTTCTGGCATAGATGAATTGTCATTGAAACCTGTTGCTTCTGATCAACTTACAGATAGCATTGCAGCAAATCCTCACATTACTAAAAAGAAACCATTAGAAGAAAATGCCGATTGGCGATGGTGTCCTGGTTTCCCAGAATTTTCATGGACTGCTATGAGAGGACTCAAGGCTTCCTTGGTTTCTTCTGATCAATCTATAAGTAATGAGGAACCTGCACAGTCAACTATCTTTGATGCTGATTGGCAGGGAGGAAGTTTGTTGTATCTGGTTATGAAAGGTTATAGAACAATGTCTGCTCGTATTTGGGCAAGTTCTGATGCTGCACGTAGTGGAGTTTCTTATATAGATCCTTTGTTCTTATTATTTAATCCTAAGCCTGAATCAGAAGAATCTCTCAACTAAGTTTTTTTATCTTTTAAATTCTCTTATGTTTGGGGCTATTGAATACTTTGGAGCCAATTCCATCACATTTCCTGTTATCCCTTTGTTAATAAGCGCCTCTCCAAGTATAGCGACATTCGATCCTTTTGGAACGGAAAGATTTTGAGTTGTGAAATTTATTCCGGTTTGATTAAGAGCCTTTTCTATCTCTTCGTTATATCCGCAAACATAAATTTCCCCTTTAATTTTAGAAAGCAAGCTTGTAATATCCTTTAATTCCATAAGCATATCTTGAGTAATACGCCTAAGCTCTTTCTTATATGATGTAAAAAGAGCAAGATTATATTCATCCCGCCTGGCATCAGAAACAGCTATTATAGTTGCGTCAATATTAATTAAGTTAAAAGCGATAGCTTCAAGGGTTGATATTTCAACTATCGGAACTTCTAAGACTTGAGCCAATGTTTTTGCGGTTGCCATGCCCCCCCTCAATCCACTATAAGAACCGGGACCTGACGCAACAGCAATTCCTGTTATTTTTGCCTCCGTTTGCCTTATAAGTTGATCTATATAAACGATAATATCTTCTGTAAAACTCTGCTTACCGGAAATAGAAAATTCAGCTAGTATTTTCCCTTTTTCACAAATGCCTACGGATATTGTTTTTGTAGCGCTGCTTATTCCTAATATCACAAATTTGCAACCGGTTCCTTTATATTTATCATCCTTTTATTTTCTTCAATAATTTCAAACTCGATAATTTTAGCATTTTTGGGAAGTAGGGGACCAAGCCTTTCCGCCCATTCTATCAAACAAACTCCATTTTTGTAAAAGTACTCTTCAATTCCAAGGTCTTTTATGTCATCTATTTTTTCCAGCCTGTAAAGATCTATATGGTAAAGAGGAATTCGTCCCTTGTATTCATTTATCAAGATAAAAGTAGGAGAGATCACATAATCTTTTATCAGAAGCCCTTTTGCAATACCTTGGCTAAAAGTGGTTTTTCCCGATCCTAACTCTCCAAACAAAGCGACTACGTCATTTTCTTTTAAAGAAGCTCCAATTTTTTTGCCAAGCTCAATAGTTTCAGAAGCTCTTTCTGTTGTTATTTTCATTATATAAAATTACACACACAACCCAAAACTCACAACCCACAACTCTCTTCACCATCTCTCGAAATCGTCATATCCGCCCTTTTTGATCTCTTTAAATCCCGGCAGTTCATCGTCATATTTATCTGTTCCAAGCTCAGCTTTTCGTTCATCATAAAGGGAGATTATGGTTTTTTCAAGGATTGGATGAACTAATCTTGGAGAAAGTTCCTTTAACGGCTGCAATACAAAAAGCCTTTCATGCATAAGTTGATGCGGTATTTGCAGTGTATCATCACTTATAACATTATTCCCATAGAGCAGGATATCAATATCTATTGTTCTTGGCCCCCATTCTACTTCTCTTTCTCTTCCTAACGCATTCTCGATTGTTTGCAACTCTTCTAATAACTTGTGGGGCGAGAAAGCTGTTTTTATTTCAATAACAGCATTTATAAAGAATGGCTGGTCTACTCCTCCCTCCGGTTCGGTTTCATAATTAGATGACCGCCTTAATATGTCAACTCCTTTTATTTTGCCGATTAAAAATACAGCCTGTTCAATATATTCTTCTTTATCTCCTACGTTACTTCCCAAACCTAAATATACAATCTGGGATCCTTTTGAGACTTTGCTACTTTTTTTATTCTGAACGGTTTTCGTGTTTTTTTCCTTTGGAATTTTTACTGCTTTTTTTATTTTTTTCACCTTTTTTGACATTTTTTATTTCCTCCTCACAATTGAATCTGCTACTTTCGCGACTTCTTTCATTTCCCCAACATCATGAACCCGTATTATATTAGCCCCATTTAAAATTGCAATAGCAACTGTAGCTGCTGTTCCCATAAGCCTACTATCGGTTTTGGCGCCTAAAATCTTGCCTATCATTGACTTGCGGGATGTTCCGACAAGTAAGGGCATACCAAGCGATTTAAATTCCTTAAGCTTGTTTAATAGTATCAGATTGTGTTCAAGTGTTTTTCCAAAACCAAAACCAGGATCCAATACAATACGATCAGGCAGTATACCAGTTTTTAGGGCAATTTCAATGCCTTTTTTTAAGTGTTTTGATATTTCACCAAACATGTCTTTGTAGAAAGGATTTTTTTGCATTGTTTTTGGGTTATTTTTCATATGCATTAATATGACTGCGGCTTTATGTTTGGCTATAACCTTTGCCATATTGCGGTCAAAACGCAAAGCGCTTATATCATTTATTATATGTGCGCCGGCTTTAAGTGCCGCTTCAGCCACGCCTGATTTGCGCGTATCCACTGATATCAGGCATTTTTTTTCTTTTGCAAGAATTTTTACGGCAGGAAGAATTCTTTTCAATTCTTCTTCTTCCGAAACAATCTCGGCTCCCGGTCTTGTTGATTCTCCTCCGATATCAATTATATCCGCGCCTGATCCTATAAGTTCGCGGGCTTTTTTAATGGCGTCTTCTATCTTGAAGTATCTGCCTCCATCCGAAAAAGAATCAGGAGTTATATTCAAAATGCCCATTATGTATGTTCTTTTTTTAAAATCCAATTTTTTATTTTTAAAACTTATAGCTGGAGGAACAGAAGAATAGTTTTTTATTGTTTTTTTCATTTCTTCTGATAAAGGTCTCAGGTTGAAATACGGCAAATCAAGTTTTTTTATGAGTTTTTTGTATTGGCTTAATGTTCCTGATAAAAGTACATCTGTTTTTTTTATGGAGTGATTAATCGTTCCTTTATTATTTGCCGCTTCTCCTCCGATTGAAAGCATTTCCTGTTTTATAATATTTGCCTGCGTACAGGAAAGGTCAGGTATCTTAATTGCATAAAAAAAGTATTTATCCCGCATGAGTTCGGTCCCTCGCGTATCGCAGCCTATGCGTGCAAGCTCAAGGGAGGCCTGCTCATTGTCTTCTATAAGGAGTACGCGGGGAAAAATCATATAGTTTGATAAGTTAATTTAACAACCTTTTTTGTGTTTTTATCAACTTTTACTCTTTCATCAATACGAAGTCCTGCGATCCATGCGATTTGGCCTGCAGCTTCTATTATTGGGATTGTATCGCGATTTTCGAGCGGTATTTTTGCGTCTACAAAAAAATCTTGTACTTTTTTTGTTCCCTTTATTCCCAAAGGAAAAAGCCTGTCCCCATTTTTTCTGGAACGTATGATCAGATCTTTTCCAACTTTCTCAAAATCCAAAAAAGCCACATTAGGTGAAGATTCGTCAAATTGCGTCTCTCTTGTTATTTCGGCTGTTATTTTTGCATTTGCTTCTTTTATTTCTATTTCTCCTGGTATGGATAGGAAATAGTGAAATGAAATTTTTTCTTTTTCTTTGGGAGATTCCTTTGTAATTATCAGGCTGTTTCTTGTCCCCATGGCAAAAGTATGATCAGGAAGGTGTTGTTCCCATCGTTCTGTGGAATTAAGGCTTTTCATCAGATTATGAATATGGGAAAAAGACAATTCCGATAAATTTCCTTTTATCCTTTCAATGGCGGTTCTAATTAAATGGCCTGTAATGGATGGTTCAAAAGAAGCAAGTTTTTTTGTATTAAGTTCTATCATTCCTTCTGCTTCTTTTGTAATTATTTCCGATAAAACCTCTTTTGTTTTTGACTCCATATAAAGGTAATCTTCTGTTAAAAGAAGGACAGTTTGTAGCAGGATTTCTTTTATGTTTAAGTTATAAATCTTAAGTTGGGGGATAAGTTTTAAGCGTACGCGGTTTCTTAGATATTTTGATTCATAATTTGTGTAGTCAATTCTTGGCACTAATTTAAGCGAAGCCACATAATTGTCGATTTCTTTTCGCCATGTCCTGATTAACGGTCTTATAATATTTTGCCTTACAGGAGGGATGCCTGTTAAGCCTTTCAAACCCGAACCGCGTAAAAGCCTCATCAAAAAAGTTTCAACCATATCATCTGCCGTATGTCCAAGTACAATTTTATTTGCTTTTACCTTATCTGCGGTATCAGCGTAAAATTTGTAGCGCAAATCTCTTCCTGCTTCCTCCATGCTTAATTTATTTTGAGCAGCATATGCTTCAACATCTGCCGATTCAGAAAGACATAACAGACCCAGGTTTTTTGATAAGTTTTCTACATATTTCTGGTCAAGAAAAGCTTCTTCTTTACGTATTAAATGATTCAAATGCGCGACATATATTGAAGATATTTTCAACTCATCTTTTAATGAATAAAGCGCGTATAACAGGGAAATTGAATCTGCTCCACCGGAAACGCCGATAAGCAGAGAGTCCCCATCATTTATCATCTTATATTCTTTAATTGTTTCTAGTACTTTATTTTTTATCATGATTTTTTATCATGCAAGCCACTTTGCTGCTTTTGAAATTACGGGAATATCAAATGGTTTATCAAAGAACGTTGAAAAGGCAAAAAAAACGGTTGTGCTCCAGAAAATAAGGGCAATAGTTGTTGAGGGTAAAAAATGGATTATAAATATATTAATTACTCTTATCATTTTAAATATTATAAACAATATAATCCAAAGCATAAGTGATTGAGCGGCATGAAAAGCATTAAACTGATTCTTGCGTTCATCCGTCAATATAATGTATATTGACGGCACAAAAAAAAGATATGCCATCGCGCATAAGATTGGATCTTTTTGGATTTGTTTTATCATAAATAAACTTATTATTAATAGTGTGGTAGTTAGTAAATAGGATCCGCATACTTTAGAAAACTCAATACTAAAGACTCACACCCACACTAACGACTTAATTGCCGGGGGCCAGGATTGAACTGGCGACCTAGGGCTTATGAGTCCCTCGCTCTAGCCAACTGAGCTACCCCGACTTGTTATGTTTTAAAGTTTACCATAAGGCTTAAAAAAATTCTACTTGCCTAAAGGGTAATAATACTGGTAAAATGTCTCAAAGTATTAAAAATAAGATGAGGTGCGTATTTGCCACAAGAAGTAAAAATATTGGTTATAGATGACGAGCCATCGGTTCTTGAATCTTTTAAGATGATTCTTAAGATAAAAGATTATATTGTAGAGGTTTTCCCCGACGGAGCTTCAGCCATAGACAGTTTAAAAAAGGGTGTTTACGATATGGCATTTGTTGACCTTAGACTTCCCGTAATGGATGGTCTTGAGGTTTTAAAAAAAGTAAAAGAAGTTGATCCTGACATTGAGGTTGTAATAGTTACGGCTTACGCGACAGAAGCTTCTCACGCAAACGCGATTACTTTGGGAGCATTGGAATACCTGCGCAAACCATTTCTAATGGAAGAGATATACGAACTGGTTGACAGAGGCCTTCGCCGCAGGAGGAGCAAGGGGATAAAGAGGGAGGGGCCGCCCGAGCCGCCGCCGCCGATACATTAGACTTTAGAGATTAGAGATTGGAAATTCGATATTGGAAATTGGGAGATACTAATCTCCAATATCCACTTTCCAATATCCAATATCAACTTTCTGCTCACTGCTTACCTCTTTCTGCTTACTTATCCCCCTCATTTTGCCTGAAATCTCTCTCCAAAAATGACGAAATATAATTATCATGAGTGCCATTACTGTTCCTTATCTCAGGACTTACAAAGTAAGAGGTTACAGCGTTTCTCTAAAATATGCTTGTGATTATTTATTGGCTATCCATAGAAAAATCCCAAGAATCCCAAGTATTTATTTTAATTTTATTAAAGTGTTTTCTGAAGGTTGTTTTAATACTAACGAAGAGAAAGTGTTAAGAGCTTTAGCTATCGAACCTTTCCAATCTCCTCATCTTGAATTAATGGGAGGACTTTTATCAGGAGGGTTACTTGAAAAATATTTTCTTAATGCTGTAATTGATACTGCGCAAAAGTATAATCTCAAGTCTTTACCTTCTACGGAAATAGCAGGATATTTTTTTGAAGAATTGTCACGGCAAGGGACCCCTGATTTCCCGTGTGAAAAAGATTCTTCAAAAGCAGGAGAGCTTGGTTCTGCGGCAGAAAAGAGTGTTGAGTTGTTATCGAGGTTGCTTGTTGTTGATGATTGGAGTTCTGATCCGCGAGAGGCTGGGTTGCTTGATGATACAGATATTGGAACAACAGTTATGCAGGAATTATTTTACCTGGTTGATGAATTAACTGATTTTGTTAACAACTTTGGTAGTTATAAAGCTTTTGCTTCTCCCGAAGAACCGGTAAAAAATAAAATTGTTTCTCTAATTAGGGAGGCACACCTCGACTTGGTTAAGACTGTTTGGTTGTTTGGGAAAACAAGAGCCATGTTAGCATCAATATTAGAATTACCTGAGTTTGAAAGACTTGAAGCTGTTGTGCAGGGAAGGATATTTGATGAAATTCCGCGAGTTGACTATAGAGACAAGCAAAAGATGCTTTTAACATTGCATACAGGTCTGTTTTGCTTTTTTATGAAATGAACGATAAAAAGAATTTCTCTAGCACTATATGGCTTTGCCAGGATATTTCTAGAGATTTAATGATTTCAGATAATATTGAAGCAGTAGTGCGTGGACAAAACCCTGTGAAATGGCTAAAAAAGGTTATTTCTACGATAGATATATTATCACAAGGCAGAACCAGAGCGTCCCATAATTTCCAACCCGCTTCTAACTTTGGAAAAAAATCAAAACGATTTTCAAAGATGGGGGAGATAGAAAGACAAAATTATAATATGGAAGTTTTAGAAACCGTATACCCCGATAACTTTAGATCTTATAAACATAAAATTAGTTCATTAAGAGCCGCTGTTTTAGAAAAAAAGAAAAAACAAAAATTTGAAGATGGATATAAACTCTTTTTGAATTTACTAGATGAGATTCCTGAGGCTATCCCCGAAACAAGAGAGACGACTTTCTTTGACCTTGACATGGTAAAAGAGTTTCGTGGTGGGTGGTTTTCTCGATTTGAGAAGGCTCTTTCTGCTTTTGATTATAATTCTCGCGAAACACTTGCCGCAAGAAGTGGAGAAATAAAATCAGCATTAGAAAATAATTTAAAAGCTGTCGCGCGCCGTGAATTAACCGGTTTTTATGACTATCAAAAATGGTTGACCTGTCTATGCAGGCAAAGAATAGATGTTTCCTTGGAATCGAGAGAAATTGACGCCGTAAATAGAGAGATTAGAAGGGATAAAGTTGCTAGAGAAAAAGAAGCTTTTCTTAATTCGTTAGATAATCCTGATTTTGTCGACAGATTGTTTGACAATCCCATTTATTTAAAAGGCGTAATTTCTGATTGTTTAAGAGAAGGAATTCCGTTTGAACTTGTCAGGGTAAAAAAAGCCGTATTAGCAAAGTTTGCTGATGATTTTTCTACACTGGTAAACCTTGAATACCTGCAAAAGTTAGATGAAGTTGCAAAAGTGTTGGGCTTTGTTTCTTCCCGCGATGAAGAAGTAACTGAATTTTTAGAGAAATCTGATGATCCGATATTAAGAAGTTTAGCATCAAAGCAACTTGCTACACCTGAAGCTTCGACTCAACAACCTAATAAAGTTTCCGACAATGCGGATGCTTTCGCTGATTTTGTTGCTACTTCTATAATGAAATATTTTTATTCTAATAATCTTTTTACTCCTGAAATTCAGTCAAAATTTGGTGTTGCTTCTTTTTGGCTCGGCCTTAGAAATAATGTTAGCATTGCTTATCGATCTCTTAGGCTCTTTGGCAGAGCCTTTTCTTTTGTATCAGCGACGGAAAGATCCGAAATTTTTGAAAAACATTTTAGAAATAAAGCTTTTCCAGGAAATATATTTATTGCTCCAGGAGCGTACCTTGAAGCGTTAGGATTATACCTAACCACGGGAGAACAAGCTGCCAAGGCAAGAATAGTAAAAGCATTAGAAAATGGAGAGTATAATTTTATAGAATCAGTTCTTATTGCTTTGCTCCGGAAATATCATAGAGTAGAAAACGCGGAAAGTCATAGAGATGAAAATTTTAAAATTTTAGAGCTTACATCGAACGCAACTAAACAAGAGGTAATAAAAGCTTATAGAAGATTGGCAAGAAGATATCATCCAGATATGCCAGAGGGAGATTCTCGGAAATTTAATGAGATTACACAGGCATACGACGAATTAATAGCTGAGTTAGATCGAAAATCAGGGAAATAGAAGTAAGGAGTTTTTTTATTACCTAACTCTCAATCATCCTCTCAATCGCTTTTCTCGCTCTATCCGCCACATCTTTTTCTACAGTAATTTCAGTCTTAACTTCTTCCAATGCCCATAAAAGTTTTTCAAGTGTTGTTAATTTCATATTGGGACAAACAGCCTTATCAGTTACAGGATAAAACTTCTTATCAGGATTTTCTTTTTGAAGCCTGTGGAGCATCCCGATTTCTGTGCCGACAATTATTTCTTTTGCGTTAGCCTCTTTTGCAAATTTAAGCATTCCTCCGGTTGATGACGCTTGATCCGCAAGCTCAACAACATCCGTCCTGCATTCGGGATGGACAATTACAACGGCAGAAGAATGCTCTTGTTTTGCTCTTTCAATATCCTGCGGCATTATCCTCATATGGGTAGGGCAGTACCCGTTCCAATAAATAAATTTTTTGCCGGGTACTTTTTTAGCGGTGTTCATTCCCAAGTATTTATCAGGAATAAATATTATATCGTCTGTGTCTTTTATAGATTCTACGATTTTTTGAGCGTTTGCGGATGTGCAACAGATATAAGATTCTGCTTTTACTTCGGCTGTGGAATTTACATAGCAAACAACTTTAGCGTCAGGATTATCTCTTTTAAGTTTTCTGACATCTTCTCCCGTTATCATGTTTGCCATAGGACAGCCCGCGTTAATATCCGGCATAATGACAGTTTTGGTGGGGGAGAGGATTTTGGCCGTTTCTGCCATAAAACAGACGCCGCAAAAGACTATGAGGCTAGCATCTTTAATTTGTGAGGCTTTTATTGACAGTTCAAGAGAATCTCCAACAAAATCAGCCGCATCCTGAATTTCAGCCAACTGATAGTTATGCGCTAAAATTATAGAATTACGGCTGACTTTTAGTTCTTTTATTTTTTCAGATAACGAATTAGTCAACTCTGATTACCGAATTTTCTTCACCAATAGTGGTTCTTTTCTTTTGTGCTTTTGGATCTGCAATCCATTTGCCGTCGGCATAGAATTTGTATTCGTGTTCTCCAAAAGTCAGAGATTTTACTATTTTCCATTCGCCACTTTTTTTATCTTTCTTCATTACAATGGCATTATCTCCCCAGTCTGTAAAATCTCCCGCAAGGTAGACTTCTCGAAATTTACCTTCCAAGTCTTTAAAAGTAAACTTAACTCTCTTTCCGGACATGTTTACTCCCTCCTTTCGAATGGCCAATCCTTCGCAGATTTCAGGACAAGTTTTCCAATGGCCTATTCATATATATTTATCTGACCATTTATGTCAAAATTTCATAAAATTATGCCGCCGCCTAAAACCTCGTTGCCATCATAAAAAACTACGGACTGACCAGGTGTTACAGCTCTCTGTGGCTTTTTAAACACAACTTTTGCTTCCAAGTTATCTATCGGAATAAGCGTAGCTTCAACTTGCGGACTATTATATCGTATTTTTGCACAAATTTCTATGCGGTTTTTTGGTAATTCACCTGAAACAAAAGTTAAATTGTCCGCTCTTAGCTCTTTTTTTAGTAAATCTTCATTATCTCCAATGACAACTGTATTTTCCTTCGAATTAATTTCCACAACATATTTTCTCTTTTTATGTGCACCAATCCCTTTTCTTTGCCCGATGGTATAAAAGACAATGCCATTATGTTTTCCTATAACATTTCCTTTTGTATCCAACAAATTGCCAGGTTTGCAATAGGAAGGGATTCTCTCATTCAAAAATGAGCCATAATCATCATTTTCAACAAAACATATTTCCTGGCTTTCTTTTTTGTCATGAACCATAAGTCCCAATTCTTTTGCAATTTTCCTAACCTCTTTTTTTGTAAGTTCACCAAGCGGAAAAAGGGAATGCGCGAGCATTTCCTGATTCATCATATACAAAACATACGACTGATCTTTAGTCTCATCAATCCCTTTAAGTAATTTGTATTTTGCCTTTTGTATCTCATTGGACATTGGACATTGGAAATTGGAAATTATCTGTACATAGTGTCCCGTAGCAACATAGAAAGCCCCAAGCTCTCTTGCCTTTCTTGCCAAAAGATCAAACTTGATAAGCTCATTGCATTTTACGCACGGGTTTGGGGTGCGGCCATTTTTATATTCTTCTATGAAGTATTTGATGACTTTTTCTTCAAATTCTTTTCTAAAGTTTAGAACGTAGTGGGGGATTCCAAGCTTAAGAGCTACTTTTTTCGCGTCATCGATAGCGCAAAGAGAACAACACCCACCAAATTCTTCTTTTGGCTCCCAAATTTGCATAGTGATGCCGATAACTTCATAGCCTTGTTGTTTGAGCAATGCCGCAGCAACGGAAGAATCGACTCCACCTGACATTGCGATGATTGCTTTTGTTTTTTGCTTGGAATTTGTCATGGAACTTAGATTTGTTAATATAGAGTTATCGATAAATATCTTTTCTATGACCTATACGAAAGATGATGATTGCTTTATTTTTTTCATCAACATCGTAAAGTATCCGATAATCACCAACCCTAATACGAAATTGGGATAAATCTTGTGCAATAAGGCGTTTAACCCCTTGAGGATAAGGATTATTTTCTAAATTTAATATTGCTGAATCAATTCGTTTTATTTGAAAATGATCAATCTTTTTAAAGTCTTTTTTTGCTTTGGAAGTAACAAGTATTTTATAAGAGGACATTTAAGCAATGCCTAGCAAAGTTCTAATGCTATGATATGAGTGTGTTTTGCCATTTTGATAATCTTTCCTTCCTTGACGGATATCTTTTTTTAAATTTTTTGAGGTTAATTCAAGAATAAAGTCTTCTACTAACTCCCAATCTTTAAGTAATTCTTTTTGCATTTCTTCAATTTTGTTTAACTTTTTTAAAATAATCTCATTTGAGACGCTCATTTCCTTCACCTCTTTGAAAAAATTATACCATTCAAAAGTTTCGATAACAAGGTTTCAATTTGGGTAAAAATATTAACCGTTTAACATATGTACGTTAACTGCCGCAATAAATCTTAAAACAGGCTCGATCTCCGGTCTTTTCATAAAAGCTACCATATGTCTATTAGCTATTTCAACGTCACTTTGGATAAATTCTCCATTCAATTTATTTAATAACAATACAAATAAAAGACCTCTGGGAATACTTGCTGTTTCAGGGCTAAACATTAAAAGGTTTCTTGGGATTATACTCGAAAAATACGTATCTAATGGTGACTCAAAGAAAACCCCTCCATTGTATCCAAGTGCTGATAGTTCTTCTCTCTCTAAGCTGAATGCTGTTGGAGTTGGCATGGTAAAATTAATTGGAAAATCAGGTTTATTAAAAGGCATACTAGTGCTAGCCTTATCAACCGTAAGGAGTAGTGGCCCATTATTGTCTCCGGGAGGAACAATCCTTAATCCTAATACAGCATCACCCACTGCAACCTGATCTTTTAGTTGACGCCTAACAGTTTCAAATGGAGACCTTGATTCTGCTCTTGTTGTTTTTTCTTGAGAAAACTCTAGCCCCGTTAAATACGCATGATATGCACGGACTAAAGCGGCATAGTACATTTTAGAAAGTTGAGGATCTCCGATTTCCCAAGAACTTATAGTTCTTGGAGTAGTTCCAATTATCTCAGCTAGCCTTTGTTGGGAACAACCAGTAGCATTCCTTGTCGCCGCTAACGGGTTGGCATTCGTAACTTTATCTAGAGGTTTGCTTACACCCAGAAATTGTGGTAACAGAAATATATTCATTCATTTTTCTCCTTTTATCTACAACTTATCATCAGCAGAAAATCTAGAAAATTTCAATTGTAAATGATTTTGATTTTTACTCAGGGTAATAACCCAAACAGGGAGCAAAAAAGAATTGGAGAAGCCTGAAAAAACATATTTAAACAACCCCAATCAAGTTTATGCTACATGAGTTTTAAGAACAAGGTTTCGTTTTAGGTCAAAATATTAAGCGTTTAACATGTGTACATTAACGAAAACGCTCTAAAAAAACTAGAATTTTTAAAAATTTAAAACTCAGATAAACCATCTAAATTTTATAGAAATAGAACCGTACGGCCTGCTATGTGGATATTTACTATAATCTCCAGAGAAATTATTTGCAAAAGAAAAAATGTATCCTCCCTCAAGATTACAGACAATCCAATCAAAATATAATGGATTTTCTAAACCCAATGATAAATAAATAGCGGACTCATCATATTCGGCAATTATTGAAGAACCCAGTCCAATAGAATCATATATCTTTGCTTTAGTTTGCGCGACCCCAAAACTCCAATAGTTTTTATCTTTAAATCTTTTCATATATTTGATCTTTGTTGTATTGTATCGAAAAATATCACTGCCACCTACGATTTCAAATCCATTGTCATCCTTCCAAAAACCTAAAGAAGCAAGCGTTTGCAAGTACATCGTAGAAAACTCAAAACCAAAAGGATATATTGATAAATCTAAATATTTTGTTTTTTCATATCCCACAGATTGAGAAGCTTGAATGATTAAAAGTTGGAGCACTAAACAGATAAGCAATAAAAAATTTTTTGAGAAATACAACATCTTTTTTGCTTCCATTTAAACTTAACCCCTTAATATGATAAATTATAATGTCTGGATGACAATTTTATTTTATTAATAAATCTACATATTATTATATATGATTATATGAGGGATTCAAGTTTTTGTAGGGCATTGTAGGGAATTAAAAGTTCAAGCTGTGTTTGTTAGCGGTTGCGATAAATCGAAAAAAGGATAAGAGCTTTTGGTTCCCCATAAAATCTGTAACAATTTTGTTTGCACCTACTCTTCATGTGGCTTAAAATTGGGTAGCCCTTTACCCGTTGTCTTTTTTAAATAGTCATCGACAGCCAGTTTAAAAGCATCTTCTGCGAGGACAGAACAGTGGATTTTTACTTTTGGGAGGCCGCCCAATGCTTCAACAACAGCTTTATTTGATATTGTCAATGCGTCTTCAATGGTTTTTCCTATCACCATCTCTGTCATAATGCTTGAAGTGGCGATAGCTGATCCGCAACCAAAAGTTTTGAATTTGGCGTCGGTGATAATGTTGTCTTTTACTTTTATGAACAACTCCATAATATCACCGCACACTGGATTTCCAACCTTCCCATGCCCATCCGCATCAGCAATCTCTCCCACATTGCGGGGATGCATGAAGTGATCCATTACTTTATCTGAATAAGGTTCCACAAAACTACTCCTTTTTATTATAAAGAGGAGACATGGCTCTCAATTTTTCAACAATTGGAGGCAATTGTTCTATTATATATTTTATATCATCTTCGGTCGTGAGTCTACCCATTGAGAAGCGGAGACTGCCGTGGGCTACATCATGAGTCAGCCCGATTGCCAAAAGGACATGCGAGGGATCAAGTGAGCCTGATGTACAGGCAGAGCCTGATGATGCCGCAACCCCTAAAAAGTCTAAATTAAGCAACATCGATTCCCCTTCAATATACTTAATGGAGATATTTATATTATTTGGAAGTCTTTTGGTACGATGTCCGTTTAAAATTGAATCTGGAATTTTGGATAAAAGCCCGTCTATAAGCATATCCCGTAAAATTATCAGGCTTTTAGCCTCATTTTCCATATTTGCAATTGCAATCTCTGCCGCTTTGCCGATGCCGACTATTCCTGGCACATTCTCTGTAGAAGCTCTGCGGTTTCTTTCCTGTCCACCGCCATGAAGGAAGGAGACCATTCTTGTCCCTTTTTTAATATAAAGAGCGCCAACCCCTTTTGGTCCATAAAATTTATGGCTTGAAACGGACAAAAGGTCAACATCCAGCTCCTTTACATCAATTGGAATGTGACCGGCTGTTTGAACTGCGTCTGTGTGAAAAGCGACACCTTTTTCATGAGCAATTTTTGCAATCTCTTTTATAGGCTGAATAGTTCCGATCTCATTATTTGCATGCATAATTGATACTAATATTGTTTTATCTGTTAGCGATTTTTTCACATCTTCCAGATTTACAATCCCTTCTTTATTAACCGGAACATAAGTTATTTCAAACCCCTGTTTTTTTAGAAATTCACAGCAGTGAGAAATCGCGTGATGCTCAATGGCAGAAGTGACAATGTGATTTCCCTTGAGTTTATTGGCAAAAGCGACCCCTTCAAGCGCGAAATTATCTGATTCTGTTCCGCCGGAAGTAAAAACAATTTCATCAGTAGATGAATTGAGCAGTTTTGCGATTTGATCTCTCCCTTTTTCAACAGCGGCTCGCGCTGACTGGCCAAATTTGTGGATAGAGGAGGGGTTGCCGTATATTTCGCCAAAATACGGTTGCATTGCTTCCACAACTTCGGGGTGGGTTGGAGTTGTTGCCGCATAGTCTAGATAGATTTTTTTCATGCTAATTAATTATAACCTAATAGAATGTTAAATTCACTTGAAATTTTTTACGTGAAATTTGTATGTTAAAAAGCAATCCAATAAAAGGCTTTTGAAAATTTAAGTTTCCAAATGCGGAAAATCCCATTCCAAAAGTTTGAAAGGGTGTATAGATATATTTGCCTTCAAATGGTATTCCTAAAGTTGCCAAGCAAATTAAAAAGATGAAGAAGCTGATTGATTTAATGTAAAGTTTCATTCATAGCGCCTGTGCGATATCCTTGTATGTCTATTGTTATGTAATTATATCCTAAATTTTTGAGTTTTTTTGTTATTTTTTCTGTTATTTTTTTATTTAAAATTTTGGAGAATTCTTTCTTATCAACCTCAATCCTTGCTAAATCGCCATGATCCCTTACCCTTAATTGTCCAAAGCCTAAACTTTTTAAAAACTCTTCGGATTTGTTTATTCTGTTTAGCTTTTCTTTTGTAATTTTTGTGCCATAAGGGATGCGTGATGCTAGGCAAGCTAGGGCTGGTTTGTTCCAGGTTTTAAGAGAGAGTTTTCTTGAAAGCTCTCGAACAGCCTCTTTTGTGAAACCTGATTCTTGAAGAGGGCTTCTTATTCCGAATTCTTTTTTTGCGATTGTCCCAGGTCTGTAATCTGATAAATCGTCTTTGTTTGATCCGTCGATTATATATTTTATTTTTTCTTTTTTAGCCAGTTTTGAAAGTTTTGAAAAAAGCTCTTTTTTGCAGTAGTAGCATCTGTCCCTAGGGTTTTTGATGAAATTTTTATCGGAAAACTCGCAGGTTTTTATAACTCTACAATTAGCACTAAGATTTTTGGCAATATCAATTGCCTTTTTTTCTTCCGATTTTGGATATGTTTCAGATTTTGCGATTATCGCCAAAACATTCTCTTTCCCTAACGTATCTATTGCAACCTTAAGTAAAAAGGTGCTGTCAACACCTCCAGAGTAGGCGAGAAGGACTTTTTTAAACTTTTTTAGGATGCTTTTTAATCTTTTCAATTGATTATGCGGTTATTGTTTTTTTCGCATTATCAGAATATTCTTCTTCAATAAACTTTCTGGCCGATTCAGCCGCTACGGCGCCTTCTCCTGTTGCTGTCACAATTTGCCAAAGTGATTTGCTTATTACATCTCCGCAGGCAAAAATGCCGGGAACAGAAGTCTTCATCTCCTGATCTGTTTTTATAAAACCGTTCTTATTGGTGTTTACGACCTCTTTTGCAAAAGAAGAGTTGGGAGTCCTTCCAACATAAATAAAAAGACCTTCCATCGGAATTTTTGTTTTTATCTTTGTAGCATTATTATACAAGCTCAAAGCTTCAACTCTTTTTTCTCCTTCTATTTTTTCTATTATCGAATCCCATATCATAAATATTTTCGGATCATTCAATGCTCTTTCTACCAATATTTTATCCGCTCTAAGTTTTTCCCTGCGATGTATGATTGACACTTTTTTTGCAAATCTTGTAAGATAAATGGCTTCTTCAACCGCCGAATTTCCGCCTCCTGCCACCGCTATGTTTTTGTCTCTGTAAAATGGCCCGTCGCATGTGGCGCAGTAAGATATTCCGCGGCCTCGAAGTCTGTCTTCCCCTTCGACCCCCAGTTTTTTTGTCTCTGTTCCCGACGCGATGATTATTGCTTTTGCTTTAATTTTTTTCCCTTCTATTATAATTGATCTGTCGCGCGATATTGTTGTTACATCCCCGTAATAGATTGGTATTTCAAGTTTCCTGACTGCTTCTTCAAATTTATGGCTTAAGTCCATCCCGCTTATGCCTTCGGGGAACCCGGGATAATTTTCTATCCTGTCTGTTGTTGCCGCCATACCTCCGATTAAGGCTTTTTCTATTATAAGAGTCTTAAGCCTAGCTCTTCCCGCGTATAGCGCGGCTGTAAGCCCTGCGGGACCGGCGCCTATTATTATCAGATCAAAAAAAGAACCGTCATTTTGAATAATAGATTCAAGTTGAGGCATTGTATCTGTCTTTTCGATCGTTATTGTTGTCATTTTATCTCCTCATCCGGAATAATCGCCCTGCTTTTGCCTTGAATAGAAACTTTTTTTGTTTTCATATCTATAATTATAACATCTCCCGACAATTTACTGCTACCTCGGGTTAAAATACCATTTGAACTTAAAATCATCTTTTCATTTTTAATATTATAAAGAGCCGTATCGGCAGATATTTTATAGTTTTCATATTTTACGACAATCCCGTTTTTAATTTTAATAATGCCGGTTGATTGATTATAGGTCAAAAATTGAGTTGTTCCTGTCAATTTGTCTACCTTTATTAAAACATGGGTTTGCGCTTTTACTGTGTTTGATATTCCGTTAATCAGAAATTTTTCCGCTTCTATTGTAGTTATAGAGTGATTTTTTATGTATATGACCGGATCACCAGTTATTTCGATTTCTTCCAGACCGACATCCCCTTTTAATTTTTTCGCATGTCCGCTGATATTGCCTTTTTTTATCCATAACTCATTTTTACAGACAATTGCTTTGCTTTTGATGTTCCACACAAGCTCCTCTGCTTTGAAAAAGAAGCCTTTATTTTCCGCATATGATGAAAAATTGAAAAAGTTTTTTTCTTTTGATATTGTGGATAATTTTCTTTTGTTTGATAAAGAATCAAATCCTACCGGCTTGCGCAATATGATCTCTTTTTCATTAATTTTCCAGATGGCGGTGGGAGCGGTAAACATAAGAGCGGGTTTTTTGTTTTTGTAAAAAGTCCCTTCGGTCTTTTCAAGGGAAGCTATGCCTATTGTTTTGTTAAGGCTGCTTTCTGCCGCTTTTATTTCCCAGTATTTTACGCCGTTGACGATCTCCTGTAAGGTAACCCCTTTATAGTAAATGTCCAAGGTGTCTTTTTGTTTTGCGATTGTTTGCTCGATTAATTTTGTGACATCCTGTTTTGGAAGATATAGAGCCCAGACAAAAAGAAGCAAGATAAATAGAACAAAAACAAAAAATGATATCTTTCTTAGTAATTCCATAACTTTTTATAAAGGTCTTATTTTAGTACCCAAGGGCTCTTAGCCTTACAGCATTTGCAGCTTCAGCAAAGCCTCCCCATGAGTCTCCTTTTTTATAATAAGCTTGTGAAAGCAAAAGATGCAATGCCGCGACAAGCTGGTCGATCGCAAGCCCATCTTTTATATATTTAATAGCGTTGTCTGTTTGCCCCATTTCTCCATAAATCAGGCCAATATATCCATAAGCCCATATGTTATAAGGATCTATGACTAAAACATTTTTTAATTCTTTAATGGCTGCTTCTTTTTTGCCTGCAAAATACAACGCAAACCCCAATCGAAAGCGCAATTTCCAGTCAGAAGGCTGTTCTGTGGCTTTTTTTGTGTAAAGTTGCCAACCTTGTGTTTTAAATTCCGGATCCATAGTGTCAACTTTTTTCAGCAAACCCCATCCTTCTTCAATTTTATTGGAATACGCGTACGTTATGGCAAGGTCAAAGTGCGAAATCGGATCATTTTCTTTTAATGCCTGTTTTTTTTGTTTTATTTCCTGTTCCAGCTCTTTTGTTATTTTCCACGCAAAAGCCTGGCTGGAAACCAACAGTAAAACAATAAAAAAAGCAATTATTTTTTTCATTCTCACATTCCTCTTATTATTTCACAAAAAATAGCGTTATGCATTGAATTTTCGGATTTTTTCTATGATATTTGTTGTTGATTTCCCTTTCGTTGGAGGGATGACAACAATTTTACCTCCATATCGCTTTACGATATGTCTTTCAGGTAGTTCTGATATCTTATAATCTCCGCCTTTGACATGGATATAGGGTTTTACTATTTTAATTAAATTATCCGGCCGCGTTTCGTTAAATATTACCACAAAATCGACGCTTTCAAGCGAAGCAATAATTTCTGCCCGTTCGTGTTCGGGAAGATAGGGGCGGGGATATCCTTTTAATTTTCTGACAGACGAGTCACTGTTTAACCCTACAATCAAGATATCTCCAAGTTTTTTTGCTTCTTTTAAATATCGCACATGTCCCAGGTGTAAAAGATCAAAACATCCGTTTGTGAAAACGATTTTTGAATTTTCTTCTTTTAGCCTTTGTGTTATTTCTTTTAATTCTTTTCTTGATTTAATTTTTTTCCCTGATGGTTCAAGCTCCAGAAGCGCATTTTCCAACTCTCTTAAATAAACAGGCTGGGTCGCGATTTTTGTAACTTTTACAGAGCCTGAATAGTTTGAAAGATAGGCCGCTTCCCCTGCGGTTGCTTTTGACGCAAAAGAGAGCGCAAGGGTTGCAATGACCGAATCTCCTGCTCCTGTTATGTCAAAAACTTCTCTTGCTATTGCTGGAATATTTATTGTTTTTCCATCTTTAAAGAAAAGAGACATTCCGTTCTCGCTCCTTGTTATAAGAACGAAAGGAGATTTTACGGTACTCAAAAGTTTTTCTCCTGCTTTTGACAAAGATTTTTCATCAGTAATTTTTATCCCTGATGCGACCTCCGCCTCATTTTGATTTGGAGTAATAATTGTTGCGCCCTGATACTTTGAATAATCAGAGCCCTTTGGATCGACGAGTATTGGCTTTTTATGTTTTTGCGCAAATTTTATTATTTGCTTACAATTATGATTAGAGGTAATTCCTTTGCCATAATCCGATATTATTACGGCATCAACTTCTGGAATAAGTTTTAGTGCTTTTTGCAAAATCTTTTCTGAAAGTTTTGCTGATATTTCTGTTTTGTCTTCACGGTCAACCCTTACTATTTGCTGACTGCCCGCTATGATTCTTGATTTTAAAATTGTTGGTCGTTCTTTTGTTTTTGTTAAATATTTGGTTGATACTCCAAGATTATTTAGTGCGAGCGATAACTTTATTCCCGAGCTATCATCACCGATTGTGCTTACAAGATAGGGGATGCCTGATAGTGCTGAAATATTTGCGGCGACATTTCCGCTCCCTCCTGGAACATGAGAAATTCTTGCAACATCTGCTACTACAACAGGGGCTTCGGGGCTTATGCGTGAAACTTTGCTCCAGATATGTTCATCAAGCATTAAGTCGCCGATGATAAGGACTTTTTTCCCTTTAAATCTGGGCAGAATATTTTTTAAATGGGTTTCGAGCATTATGCAAAAATCTCCTGTTCGATTAAGTTGCAGATTATATGGATGATTGTTATGTGGCACTCTTGTACTCGTGGGGTGTTATCTGTTGGTACTGTGATTTCAATATCTGTGGTTCCTTTTATTTTGCCGCCAGTTCCTCCAAGAAATGCAATGGTTTTAATCCCCTTATTCTTTGCGGTATTAAAAGCTTCTATTACATCTTTAGAATTTCCTGATGTTGAGATACCAATTAAGATATCACCTTTTTGCCCTAATCCTTCAATTTGTCTTGAGAAAACTTTATCAAAAGAGTAATCGTTTCCTATGGCTGTTAAAATCGATGTATCTGTTGTGAGTGCTATTGCGGGAATTGATGGTCTTTCTTTTTTGAATCGGCTGATAAGTTCTGCTGAAAAATGTTGCGAATCGGCGGCCGATCCGCCATTTCCGCAAATTAGAATTTTATTGCCTGATTTTATCGCAGAGATTAATATTTTTGATGCTTCTTCGATCTTTGGAACAAGGCTTTCGATGGCTTTATTTTTGACTTCGATTGATTCCTTAAGCTCTTCTATGATTCTTTTTTGCATAGGGAAATTATAGCATAGTTGAAGCACTCGCTCATCTGGATTTTTTGTTCAATCCTAATACCAAATCCAATCACCATAATCATCCTGAAGTTCTGGAGGTGTAGGTGTGATTTTAATTTTTAAAACGGGTCTGGGAGAGAATTTTCCCTTATTCATATCTATTAATGCTTTGATAAAAGGGGACTCTTCTCTGGTAGTATTGCTCGTAGAATTAAAATAATGACCAAAATAAATATAATTTTTAACTATCGTAAGAACAATTAATACTAGTTTCTTTTTTTGTTCAGGATCTACCATTCCATCATACAGATGAATGCCTGCGTTAATAATAGGTTCCGCTTTTTGTTTAAAAATTTCCGCTAAACATATTCTAAGAGGTTTAGACAATACCTTTTTAGCTTTTGGATATGAGTAGGCATGAGGGTGGCTTAAATAGTAGAGTCCCATAGCAGTTCCCGCCTCATCGTATCCTTCCATGGGTATCTTTATGCTATCGCAAACAAAACGAAGTTGCCCTTCCAGTCTTCTTCTCGAATTAGTAGCTACAATATATTTTCCAATTCCTAATTTTTTTACCTCAGTTTTGGGTGAAAAAGTTATTCTTGTCATTTCCTTCCTCCTATAATCTTTTATCTTGCCACTATTTGTGACAGGTTAGTATCATTATAAAAAAAATAAAATTTCAGGCTACTTTTTAAAAAAATCAGCTAATTTATACTATTGGCTTGCAGTCTTGCAAAACTTATTTCTCCGCTAAGGTAATCTGGGGGGGAATATATTTTTATAGCAAAAGAGGCGATAGTTCAACCTCCATTATTGTAAGGACAGGGTTTACAACTTGTGATAAAATATCTAAAGGGGTGAGTTTAATGCTTAAAACTGCAGAAAGATTTATTGTTAATGAAAAAGGGGAAAAACAATCAATTATCCTTGATTTTAGGACATATGAAGAGATGGTGGAAGACCTTGAAGATCTTTATTCGATAGCTGAAAGAAAAAATGAATCAACAATATCTTTTGATGAACTAAAAAGGAAAGTTAAAAAAAGTGGGATTTTATAAGCTTGAAATTAAAAAATCTGTTTTTAAAGATTTAAAACATATTGACAAGCATTTAGTTAAACAAATTCTTTTAAAAATTGAAGCCTTAAAAGAAAATCCTCGAGGCAATCAATCGCAAAAACTTCACGGAACAGAATGTAGCCATAGGCTACGAGTCGGCGATTATAGGATTATTTATCAGATTGATGATGATTGTAACCTTATAACTGTTTATGGAATAGGGCATAGACGAGAAGTTTATAGAAAATTTCCATGAAATCAGATATTGAAAAAGTAGCCTTCCGTGCAGGTTTCAAGCCGGTGCTCATCTAGCTTTTTTACTCAATTCAAACCTCATTATAAAAAAAATAAAATTTCAGGCTATTTTTTAAGAATTGGAAAAAGTGAAATTTTTGCCTTTAGAGTACGAAAAGAGTTTATATCTATTATTACAAAAAAAGGAGAAAAAAATATTTATGGCCATAAACTCTGTTAATATATTTGTAAGGCGTGGAGATGTTCGCTTTAGTAATGGGGGCTATTGTATAAAAAAGAAAAAATCTATGGCTGTAGCAATTTTTAATAGAGTGAGTGGGGAATTAGGCATTCATAACTTACCTGCAAAGAAAAATTTAAACGGAAGACAATTAGAAGAAATTGAAGCATATGGAAAACAAATAAGTGCTCCCATTAGGAAAGGTGAGGCTTTTCGCGAGGATATGAGAAGACTGGTTTTGCAGAGAATAGATGTCCGTGAAAAGTTAGGGAGGAAGAAACTCAAAAAACAAAAGGAGCCTGTTTTTGTAAGCTTGTCACAAATTTTAGTTGCTGCAAAAAATATTGCTTTCACAAGTGAATTGCTACAAAATTCCTGCAATAAATCCGATATTAGGGCAGAAGCTGCAAAAGCATTGGGAGAAATTGGTAAAGGACGTAAAGCAAGAAAAGTTTTGGCCGAAGCGCTAAGAAAAGAAGCTGATCTTGAGATTAAAAAACTCATAGAAGAGGGTTTGAAAAAAACAAAAGAAAAAATAGTGAAGAGAGAACGTTTTTTGCTTGGGCCTTTAGCCAATATGACAAAGTCAGAAATAAATAAATAGAAGAATTGACAGTTTTTTGGGATAGAGAATATAAGAGTTTTATACAATTAGTTATTTTTTTATTATGTATGCGAATGGAGGAGTTTTTTTATGAATTTTAAAGTGACAGTTGGAAGTGTTGCCAGGGGAGGAGTTGGTATTCCCAGTTCAGCAAGAAAAGTCAGGGCATCTCTTGCTTTTGCTTCATTGCCTAGATTTGCATTAGCCTTGAATCGTTTTATTTTAAAAGCTCCACAATTGGAGTGTCTTAATCTTTTTTCAAAAGAAATTAGAAATAAGGCTATGCAACAAAATCTTTATCATCGGCTTGGTATGGTTGATTTAGGAGATTTGTCGGAAAATGATTTAGTAAAAGAATTAAATCAAAATGGTTTTGGGGTTGCGTATCATATAGGTGGACATCTTGTTGTAGGGTTGAAGGGTGAAATTGATGAAGGGCTTGAGTGTGGGATTTTTGTTTCAACGAGAAACAGATTAAATGATATCTCGAAAGATAGTTTGATCAGCCAAATTAAAGAACTTGGATTCTACCATCCCTTGCGTGGGATTTTATGGAAAGAGGGGATAAAAAATAAAAAGTTTCTCTTAATTATGGCAAAAGAAATTGAAGGCTTTGCTGACATTTTAGGTATAAATAAATTTGCCATGGACAGAGATCATTTCTCAATAAGAAACAGGATAAAACACGGTGTTCCGGAAGTTGAAAAATGTTGTGTTGATCCTAACCTTGGGACAACCCTTTCCGGATTTTATAATGCGGTGGACGGAGATAAGCGACGAAATGGAACTCCTGTAATTGATCATATGTTTACTCTTTTGGGATGGGGAGTTCTTAAAGAACAATCGCTTAAAACCCAGCTTGCCGCAATAAAAGACATGACTCTGGTGCGTGCTGACAGGTTTTCAATGGATACTCATATTTATCTTTTCCGGAGAGTATCAGAGGTTTCGGGTATTTCTATACAATATTTAACAAAAAAGGATTTTGAGAAAACAGCAATACCGGAAATTGGGAATAAAACAGTAAGATGGTTGTATAAGTTTTATGATGAAAGAACAAATAGAAGGAAAGAAACAACTATTCAATCTATCCTTGCGGTTATGCAAGGGCACGAAGAAGCTCTGGTATCCTTTGCAAATGACGGACACAAAAAACGCCCGAAAAGAAAAAATCCAAACCCTTCTTTATTAAGAGAGCTCGGTTTTTTATTTGGCGCATCAACAATAAGAAAAGAAAATGGGGCTCGTGTTGATTTTGGTCTCCCTGATCTTGGGGCTTTTGAGAGAATCTTATTTGCAAAAATAAATTTAAGGGAATCAACAGATCCTCTTCTTTGTATATTAGGGAGTCAAAAATTTCAATTATACTCATTAGAAGATTTAGAAATTGCAGGGTTAGATTCATCTCAAGTTTCTGCCGCAAGGGTCATGCTTGATAGGCGCAATCCTCTAGTGCTAGTTGATGGCCCTGCATGGTCAGGAAAAACAAGGCTTGCCGCTTTGCTTGGAAAGGAGTCTGTTTATCAGGGAAAAACTGTTTTGGTTGTTGTCCCAAACAGTTTTGCAATGGAGACATTTATAAAAGAATTATTAGAATGGCGTAACAATAAAAATTCTTTTCCTGTTTTATGTGCAGGATCCAATTTGTCAAACACGTTAACCCCTTTTGATGTAAAAAAAGGTAATATTCTGACAAACGCAAAAACATCTTCTACAAAGAGTTGCCGAGGTGGAATGATGCTTGTCGCAACTTATGATGAAGTTCAAAGGATTCTGGAGGATGAAGAGGAAAAAAAGAGAATCTTTAGGGGAAAAGAAATTACAGATGTGATCATTGAGAATGCAGATGGGTTTTCTAAAATTCGCGCATTGGCCATTTCATCTTTTGCTACGGAAAGGGTTGTTCTTTTTGGTAATTCAAGAGGATTTTTACCTGTTCTTGTAGGAGCAGAGTCTCTTGGCTTTGCCAAGAGGCAAAGCTTTGGAAGATCCCTTTTTGATGATTTGGTTCATAGGAAGATCGCCTCTACTCAACTGCAAAATATTTATGATTTGCCTTTACCGGTAGGAACATTAACCTCTTATATGTTTTATGGAGGGATACCTGTTTCTTTTTATGATTCTTCACAAGCCTCTCTGCGATTAATTGATACTTCTGGCATTCAAGTTGACAGTAGTAGTGCAAGAAGAAATGAGCCTTCCCCTGAGACAAAAATTACTTTATCGATTTTAAGGAGAAAACTTAAAGAGGGTTTTTCTTTAGATGATATAGGCATGACATTGCCAACTACTGTTCAAATTGATTTTTTGAAGAATGCCTTGCGTAGAGAACAAAATGGCTTATTAACTGACCAATTTCTTGAAAGACATTTTAGAACTTTTGATGAAATGAGTGGCATAAGATTTCCGCATGTAATAGCTGTTTTTGATGGTACTTCAGATGCTTCAACTCTGAGAGGAATTAGGGATGCAATGACCAGCGCGGCTAAAACCTTTACCTTAATAGGAAACTTAAATCCTCCTGTTTTAGGGGTAGCTGGACACGCTATAAACACCGATCCTTTGACATTGCAAATTATGGAAGCTCTAAGATATATTGGGACAACCGGTCGACTGCTTGCAGATATGGAAATGGCTGAATATACAATGGGTGAATTTGTGTAAAAAGATTAGAGGGTTACCCAACCCCAAACTCCTTTATCTCCCTTAACCATTTCCAATATTTTTTTGGAACCATCTGTTGCATGTATCGCAGATTTTTGCGTTCGGGAATATATTGGCTTTTGTAAAAAGTAAGCCACAGTTTTTCAAATGGATCGATGAGGGTTGGCGGTAACGACGCGATTAATCGCATCGTTACCGCGATTTGCCCGTCTTTGCCGATAAAAGCCTCTTTGCCAAAAGATATCATTATCTTGTATGTCGGGAACCTGTTCATAAAATGAAGCATTATAAGCTCGCCTGTTTTATGCCGCAGTTCAAACTCACCGTACAGTACATTATGCTGATCTATAGGCCTAAGCCTTATAAAAGAAACCGCCCGCATCTTTTCCATCTTAACCTGCCGCGCCCAATTGCGAAACTGCTTTGCCTCGTGAGATACTTTGCATAAAACATAACTTACCCCTTTTTCTTGTAATTGTTTTATAACCGCATCAATTGTTTTCTGGTCGCATTTTGAATGGAGGAGAGCGTAGAAAAGTTCATTTTTGAAAATAGCCAAACCTTTTGTATCTTTTGATATTTGAGAAAAATTCAACAAATTGTCGGCACTAGCTACTTTATCATCTAAAACAGGCAGATTCCAAAGAGTTAAGGCTATAGATTTTTCAGGTTTTTCATGCATTTAACAACTCAATTTGATTTCTTGCCAGCCCCGAACTTTGCGTCTGAAAAAGCTCCAACTGTTGCGCTGTCAAAAACTTTTGAGATCTGGCTCCGAGTTTCCCTGCAATTGTAATAAACGGAGCAGCCCGTTTTGTGACAACCCCTAGATTTTTGAGTTCCTTGATATCTTTTAATTTATATTCTTTCCTAACCCTGTAAATTCTTCTCGCGGAAGTAACCCCAATCCCGGGAATTTTTAAAAGATCATCATACGACGCTTTGTTTATTTCAAGCGGAAACCGCTCTTTGTTTTTTAGCGCAAAGGCAAGTTTGGGGTCGATGTTTAAAATAAGATTTCCTTCATCATCAAGCATAATTTCTGAAAGATTGAAATTATAGAAGCGCATAAGCCAGTCGGCTTGGTAAAGGCGGTGTTCTCTTAATAAAGGGACAGAAGGGAGTGTAGCGTGAGAGAGTGTACTGTTTACAGTGTACTGTGTACTGTAGGGAGGCAAAGAGTTTTCAACAGGGATAAAGGCTGAAAAGTAGGCTCTTTTTAGTGATTTGTGTTTGTAGAGCCAGTTTGTTGTC
>Ga0208373_1001165_pt1 | contig 36985 bp, 37 predicted proteins | sample RifOxyC2_FD_184036 | JGI IMG/M metagenome (GOLD analysis project Ga0208373, IMG submission 184036) | Soil microbial communities from Rifle, Colorado - Rifle Oxygen_injection C2 (SPAdes) | ecosystem: Environmental > Terrestrial > Deep subsurface > Rock core/Sediment | place: Rifle, Colorado...
TGTGTCTGCCGCAGGTGGACAATCAAAGCATACAAGTCAATCGATCTTATAATATGCACATAACATTTGTAGGAATAGGGTGGGAACAACTTGGAGTAAGTCTTCTGTCGGCTCTGGCAAAGGAGCAAGGCCATCAAGTTGATCTTGTTTTTAGTGTCTCTTTATTTAATGATAGATGTCACCTGACCCACGATCATCTTTCATCAGCCTTTGATGATACTCGATCTGTATTAAAGGAGATTGAACGCCGCAGTCCGGATGTCCTTGTTTTTTCTCCCATTTCAGGAACATATAGATGGATGCTTAATGTTGCAAAAGAATCGAAGCGCTCGCTTCCGAAAGTTAAGACAATCTTTGGCGGAGTTCATTCAACTGCTGTTCCTGGCCGCGTGATAGCAAATCCCGAAATAGATTATGTCTGTGTTGGCGAAGGGGATATTGCTTTTCTGGAAATATTAAAGGCAATAGGCCATGGCGGGCAGAGAGCGCCTATTATCAATACTAGGTTTAAATTGCCTGACGGAAATATCATTGTCGGCAAGCAGGATGGTTTTATTCATGACCTGGATTCGCTTCCGATATTTGACAAGACAATATGGGAAGATCATATGCAGTATAATGAAACCTATATCACGATGGGCTCAAGAGGATGCCCTTATCGCTGCACATTTTGTTTTAATAGCTTTTTTGCTGACCTGCCCAAAGAGCCAGGCTCAGGATATGTGAGATACAGGAGCGTGGACCATCTTTTGTATGAATTGCAGATCGCGAAGAAAAGGTATGATTTCAAGCTAGTTGAATTTTTTGATGATGTTTTTACTCTTAACAAAAATTGGCTAAAGGAATTTGCGTACAAATATAAAAAGGAAATAGGAATCCCTTATCAGATATTTACACATATTAAATGTATAGATGAAGAAGTTGCAAAATGGCTCGCGGGGTCAGGATGCAGATCAGCTCAAATTGGCGTTCAGAGCATGGATGATGAATACAAAAAGAGATTTTTAAATCGCAGGGAAACAATTTATGACGTCGAAAAGGCCATAAAGTTCATGGATCAGTATAAAATTCGCGCGAAGTTTGACCATATGTTCGGGCTGCCATTAGAACCGATCGAGGCGCAGGAAAAAGCGAAGCAGTTCTATGATGAGTATCCTCCTTATCGCGTACAAACTTATTGGGTGAATTTATATCCGGGCACTGAGATGCTTGCTCAATGTCACAAAGATGGAATAATAAATGATGAAGAAATAAACAGATTGGAGGAAGGACATAATTTTGATACTTTTACAAGGAGTAACCGGCTTATTGATCCGGACAAGTTAAGGACTTATAAGGCTTATGAATTGATCTTTAAGCTGATGGTGAATCTGCCAAGACCTTTAAGAAAGAGGTTAAATGCTAAAATTATCAAGAAAATTCCGGCAAGCATTTGCGGAGCCCTCACTTTTATTGTTGATCTTGTGTCTGGTTTAGCTAAATTGGACATAGACCATACTTCATATGCAAAATATTATTTGTATCACATGTACCGTTTCGTGATGAATAAGCTTTCAATTAGAGTTGCTGGCGGGACTAAGATCCATGATGATACGGGATATAGTTTCTACCCTCCCCGATATGAGGGCCTGGAAGTCCGGGATGAACAAAAACAGGTATTAACTGAGGCATAGGTTGATTATGCGCAACAAAATCATGAAGAAGATCGATAATTTAGTTAATAATCAAATAGCAGTTGCTGCAATAATATTTTTTGTTGTTTTATTGTCTAGAATAAATATATTTCAAAATCAATTTGTTATGGATGATTTTGACTTTATAGTTAATTGGCCATTGATCCAAGATTGGGGTAATTTTAGCAAGTTCTTTGTTGATTATGTTCCTTTGCCAAGGCAGGCAGGGATTTATTCTCCCCTGAAGACACTTTTTCACGCTGTAAATTATTCATTGTTTGGCCTAAAGCCTTTTGGTTACCACGTTGTGTCTCTATTGATACATTTTACCGGCATACTATTTGTTTACAAGTTAGCTCTTTATCTAATAAAAGATAATTTTGCTGCATTTATTGCAGGATTGTTTTTTGCCGTTCATCCTCTTCAGGTTGAGTCAATAACTTATATGACAGCAAGCGTTGATATGATAGGGATCGTTTTTCTTTTTGCATCGGTTTATTATTATGTACTCTCGCAAGATAAAGTAGGCCAGAACATTTTCAATAATAAAAAATATTATATTTCCTTATTATTGGCACTTATTGCAGTTTTTACCCATGAGCTTGCGATCTCTCTTCCGGTCTTATTGCTGTGGTATGATATTTGCTTTGGTGATAAAAAGATAACTCTGAGCAAAAGGTTTATGCAGCTATTGCCGTTTTTTCTTATTGTTGCCTTTTATGTTTTTTCCAAATATGCGGTCCTAAAAGGGATCACAAGGGGGGCATATGTTTTTAACAGCTTTTATTTGACGATGCTTATTATAATAAAGTCGCTTGCAAAGTATGTTTTTATTTGTTTCCTGCCGGTGGTTTTAACCCATGATCACAAGATATCTGAAGGGATCAGCTCTTTTGCGTTTGAGGATTTTGATAAAGCAGCAGTTTTATCGCAATCAATATTTGATATTCAGGTCGTTATATCATTGTTAATATTGGGTTTTATTTTGTGGGCCGCTATAAGGTCCTGGAAGGATAAAAGGTTAATAACTTTCTGCATGGGATGGTTCTTTATAAGCTTGCTTCCGGTGCTAAATATTATTCCAAGCGGTGTGCTTTTCGGTGAAAGGTATTTGTATCCAGGGCTTCTTGGATTTTGTTTATTTGCCGGAATGGTTTTGAGGCCTTTATATGCAAAAGATAAGCTTAATAGCACGGTGTATTGCTTTTGGATAGTAGTTATCGCAGTATCTTTTTTTTCTGTGAGATCTTTGATCAGGAACAAGGATTGGCGCGATGAAGTTTCCCTTTATGAGTCAGCAGTAAGGGCAAATCCTGCTAGTGCGCTGATGAGGCATGATCTGGGATTGGTTTATTCTAAGGCAGGAAGGCTTGACGATGCAATAGCTAGTTTTCAGAGCTCAATTAAGTTGAAAAATGATGATCCGGTGACTTTCTTCTCTTTAGGTAATGCTTATCAGGAAGTCGGGCAGTATAAGAACGCTATTAAAAATTTTAACAAAGCGATAGAGTTGGACCGTGAGTTTGCTGACGCTTACTATAATTTAGCGGGCATCTATGCTTTTTTGGGCCATACTGTTCCTTCGGAAGAGAGCTTGAAAATGTCGTTGGATCTTTTTAGGGAACAGGGTCGGACAGAGGAAGCCTTAGAGCTTGAAAAGGCTTTCAGGGGCTATTTCAATTCGACAGAAAAGTAAGGTGCCTTATGGAAGTATCAATAGTTATCCCGATATATAATGCAAAAGACCTGGCTGAACAGGCAGTGCGCTCGGTTGTCAGGTACATGGAGTCTATTTGTGTTGATTATGAAATATTGTTAAGAGATGATGGGAGCACTGACGGGTCTCGTGAGATGTTAAAACACCTGTCACAAGGGTTTGAAAAGGTTAAATATTCCGAAAATGTAAAAAACAGGGGCCTTGGCTTTACATTGAAAAGATTGTTTGAAGAGGCAAAGGGAGACAGTATTATTTACTGCGATTGCGATCTTCCTTTTGGCGAAAAGGTCATTAAAGTTCTTTTAAAAGAACTGGAGAAAAGCGATATTGTTGTCGCCTCCAGATATATGGGGAAAAAAAACCAGGTTGGGATACTGCGCAAAATTACCAGCAGAGTTTATAATCTTCTTTGCAAATCGCTCTTTAATGTCGGTATTAATGACATTGGTTCGGGATCGGTAGCTTTTAAAAAAAGTGTTTTGGATGATATAAGTTTAAAAGGAGAGGGATTTGTCTTTCATATAGAAGTATTCAAGAAAGCTTTAGATAAAGGCTTTTCGATCAAAGAGATACCTTTTGAGGCGAGGGGTTGGCAGAGAGGAAGCTTTGGTATTATAAGGCATGGATTGCCAACGGTCATAGATACATTAAAATTAAAGTTCAACAGGTTATAAAGTTAATGTCAAAACTAAATTTTAATTCAGTTCTCAGCAATCAGTTCATTTGCATCTTTATTATTGTTTTAGCGGCAATAGCCGCGTTCAGTAATTCTTTGGGTAATGAGTTCATTGTTGATGATCTTATCTTTATTGTTGATTGGCCGTTGATCCAGGACCTTCACAACTTTACTGAATTTTTTGGCCAGCATAATCAGCCTGTCGGGGAAGAAGGGGTTTACTCGCCGTTAAAAACATGCCTGCATGCCTTAAATTATAATTTGTGGGGAATGAATGTTTTCGGGCATCATCTATTTGGACTGCTCATACATTTGATAGGGACGGTTTTTGTTTTTAAGATCGCATTGCGGCTGACATCCAATATGCCGGCATCTTTCTTATGTGGATTGTTTTTTGGTATACATCCTGTCCATGTTGAAGCGATAACACCGCCGACCGGAAGCGTTGATACTTCGGGAGTTGTCTGGTTTTTTGCTTCATTTTATTTTTATACAAAAGCGGCAGGCCTTAAAGCCAGGCCGGGCAAGGATTACTACATTGCAATATTCTTTGCATTGCTTGCGATCTTTACGCACGAGCTGGTAATAACTTTGCCTTTGTTCTTTTTGTTCTACGAGTTTTGCTTTAATGGCAGGAATTCTGACAAAAAAAACCTGTTCCGGAGGACATTGCCTTTCTTTATTATTTCTTTTACATACGCGTTTTTGAAGCTTAATATTGCCGGGTCACTGGCGAGAGGGAAATATATTTATGGCAGCTTCTATCTTACTATGCTGATCGTCATAAAGGCATTGGCAAAGTATGTCCTGATATTGTTCTATCCAATGGCGTTGACATCAAATCATGAGATATCACCGGGAATATTTTCGGTTAATTGGTATTATTTTGATAAAGCAGAAGTTTTAATGCAGTCGATCCTCGACCCTCAGGTAATACTCTCGATGCTTTTTACAGCGGCAATGGTTTTTATTGGGATAAGATTTTATAAAATAAACAAGGTAGTTACGTTCTGCGTGGGGTGGTTTTACATAAGCCTTTTGCCTGTAATGAATATTATCCCGACCGAATGTTATTTCGCCGAGAGGTACCTTTATCCCGGCTCGTTAGCTTTTTGTTTGTTATTGTCAATTATGATATTAAGCCTGGTTAATCAAAAAAATATCCTTAGATACTTTGGCGTTTTTGTCCTTGTATTTTATATAGGGTTCTTTTTTAGGCAGACATTGATGCGTAACGGCCAGATAAAGAATGAATTGTCTTTATACGAGGCTGAGGTGAAGGTTAATCCCCGGCACCCAATTATGCATAGAAAGCTGGGATTTCTTTACCTTAGAAACGGGGAGCCCAAAAAAGCTATTGAGCAGCTTGAGACGGTTATCAAGTTAAGGCCATCTGACCCGGACGCGCATTTTATATTGGGTGAAAGTTATATGGAGATAAAGAATTTTAAGAAGGCCATGCTGAATTTTGAGAAGGCAATAGAGATAGATCCAAACTTTGCCGAGAGCTATTACAATTTAGCCGGTATATATGCTTTTCTTGGAAGGCAGGAAGAGGCCAGTACATATCTTCATAGATCTATTAAATTATTCATGGAGAGCAATAGGCCTGATGAGGCCGAGAAATTAATTGAGGCTTTTTACACTTTTTGGGGCTTTAAATAAGCCTAGGTGATCCGCGCATATATTCACTTGATAATATTATTTTCCTATCCCCTTGCTCATCATCATTTGCAATAATGCCTGCATTTGAGGATTGTTCATAAGCTGCATTATCTTGGGATTATTCTGAATAACATTAGGGTCGTTGCTTAACAGGTCTTTCATAAGGCTAGGGTCAGAAATGAGCGCCATTATTTCTTCATCCTGGAGCATTGTCTGCATCTCTGCTAGCATTTTGGGGTCGGACAGCAGGCTGTTTTGCATTTGTTGCATTTGTTCCGGCAATCCTGCATTACCAAGGCCGCCGAGGTTTCCCAGCAAAGCATTTTGAGCTACAGGTGCTTGAGCATTCTGTGTTGCAGTAGAGGTGGTAATGCTGACAATATCAGAATCTTCAACCTCAACTTTACCAAGTTTGTCCGTATCTATTATGTATTTTTGATCTTCAATAGATACTATTGTTCCCTTTATAACGGATCCATCTTTCAATGTGATGGTTTTTTGTGAATTTTGAGCGAGAACGGTACTTGTTAAGAGAAGACAAGCTGCCAAAATTGTAAGAATTGTGTGCTTTTTCATTATTTTATATCCTCCATTCACTTAAGTGTATTGCATATTTCCTTAAGGGTCAATAGAGTAGGAGATTATTTGTGTTTATATCAATTATCGGATAATAAAAGAAAAGATCTATTCTTTTGAGGTGAGTTATATAACCCGCTGTGAACAAACTGTTTGCAATGGGTTTTCTTTTACTTGCTTGACGATTTTTGAGGTGTATGATAAACTTTTAACACTATGCAAGATTATTCAATGAAATTAAACAACCTACTTCCTGGATTACTCCTATCTTTACTAAGATAGGCCGTGAGGAGGGGTGTGTTTTTAATCATTGAACAGAAAATAAATAATTAAAAAAAGTAAAGCCACCGCTTCTTAAAGAGGCCGGTGGCGTTTTTTTTGAATAATTGACCACCGCATCTTTAAGGAGCCGTTGGCGTAAAAGAAAGGTGGTGTATTATGGAAAAAGGTAAAATGCCATTCAAACGTTACCGACAGTATCCTAATGTTTTTCTTCCAGACCGTGAATGGCCAGATAAGACAATCACTAAAGCACCTATCTGGTGCAGTATTGACCTGAGGGATGGCAATCAGGCTTTAAGCATACCGATGAATGTTGAAGAAAAAATAATTATGTTTGAGCTTTTGGTGGCAATAGGATTTAAGGAAATTGAAATTGGTTTTCCTTCTGCATCTGATGTCGAGTATCAATTTATCAGAAGGCTTATAAAAGAACAAAGGATACCCGATGATGTTACGATTCAAGTGCTGACACAGGCTCGGGAGCATTTAATCAGAAAAACTTTTGATTCCGTTAGAGATACAAATAAAGCAATTATCCACTTATACAACTCAACTTCAAAAGTTCAACGAGAAGTTGTTTTTAAAAAGAATAAGGAAGAGATAAAAGCTATTGCTGTCGAAGGAACGAAATTAATCAAGTCATTAAGAGGTGCGTCAAAGAATAGCAGCATACGTTTTGAATATACGCCAGAAAGTTTTCCTGCTACGGAGTTGGATTATGCGCTTGAAATTTGCTCAGCAGTAATTGATGCGTGGGCCCCATCACCCGAAGAGAAAATCATTATAAATTTGCCCACAACTGTGGAGATGTCAACTCCCAACGTTTATGCTGACCGCATTGAGTTGTTTTGTCGGCATATCAAGAAAAGAGAATCAGTCATTATCAGCGTCCATACGCACAATGACAGAGGAACAGGTGTGGCTTCTGCTGAATTGGCTGTTATGGCAGGAGCAGAGCGTGTTGAGGGCGCTTTGTTTGGTAATGGAGAGCGAAGTGGTAATATGGATATTGTTACAATGGCTTTGAATCTTTTTAGTCAAGGGGTGAATCCTGAACTTGATTTCTCAGATATCAATAAAATTGCGGAAGTGTACAAAAAATGTACACGAATGGACATTCATTCTCGACATCCATATGCAGGAGAGTTGGTCTATACCGCTTTTTCTGGGTCACATCAAGATGCGATTAACAAGGGAATGAAAGCTCAAAAGAAAAAAGAAAGTGATATTTGGGATGTCCCTTATCTTCCGATTGACCCTAAAGATGTTGGTCGAACTTATGATGCCATTATCCGTATCAATAGTCAATCCGGAAAAGGGGGAGTCGCTTATGTTATGGAAAATGATTGGGGATTTAAGATTCCTAATGAGATGCAACCTGAGTTTGCACGCCTCATACAGGGAAGAACAGAAAGTGTTAGTAATGAATTGTCGTCCAACGAGATAAAGAATTGTTTTGAGCAGGAATATATAAAGCGACAAGGAAGATTCCAGCTAAAATCCTGTGCAATTCATTCTGAAAATAAAAATTCAAAGGAAACTATTGTCTGTGCTTTAATACAAGATGAACAAACAGAAATATCAATAAGGGCAAAGGGCAATGGTCCAGTTGATGCTTTTGTTTGTGGTGTTAAAGAACATTTCAACATTCTTTTTGATGTTGCGTATTATGCAGAACATTCTCTTTCGCAGGGAGCGGATGCAGAAGCTGTTGCTTACATTGGGATAAATACTGAAAACAGCAAAATTTTATTTGGTGTTGGTATTGATGTTAATATAAGTATAGCTTCAATTAAAGCGGTTTTGAACGCTATAAACCGTATGTAACCGTAAAGGCATCAGATAATATTTTGGCTTCTTCCGATAGGCAATATGCTCTAAACTCCTCCCAAAAGTTGCGAAAGTCGTCCTCTTGGGTGAGGTCAATAAATAAATTTGGTGCTGGAGAGGGGATTGTTCTTCTATTCAAACAAAAGTCTTTCGTTTTTGTGCCAATTTGTCGAACCGCCTTTTTTGACCTCTTGTTTTGGAGGCATATAAATCAAACTAAGACCGATACGGTTTGGGGGTTATTGTTTTTCCAAAGACAAACTTGCAGTAACGTCTCTGAATGTCCGGAACTAACATCTTTGGATGAAGCAGATTTATTAGAAATTATTTAAATTATCATGCAGATCTCAAATACTTATTTTTTGCAATTATTGAAAATACTTAAAGCATATCTGATTTTCTTTCTTTGCAGCCAAACATGCATATGAAAAAGGCGGCTCAATATGGTTTTCGGGGTTTTGTTAAATGTTACATCAGAAAAAGAAATGATCCGTTCTGAAAACTTGTTTCGAACTAATTGGCGAAAAGTCTGCATTTCCTCATTTGACATGGAATTAGGATGTAAGCACACGGTCCACAGGCCAGAAAATCGTTCAGTTAAATTCCAAAGCTGCTGAGGGATCCAATAGAAATCATATTCATAGTACACATCAAGTGCGATACCATCACTGATAAATTTAATATCGGTTTCATTTCGGATGGCATGCAACGTTATCTTGTCGAAGGTATGGGCTGGGGCAACCCATATCTTAGGAGTAACACGATGTTCATTAAAAATATTCCATGAAGCGCGTATTTTAGCGGCCTGTTTCTCATAGGGAAGTCCTGCGAATTCAGTTCTTTTGTAATATGGAAGTATCATAGGACTTTCAGTCTCGTGCAGTTGATGTGTATAACCATGAAGAGCTATCGTCCAGCCTTTTGACTGCCACGCACGGACTTTGTTCCAAAATCCTTCATCCGGTTCATCAAGCATAAAGCCTGGATCTCGGCTTTCTGGTATAACAGAAACGATCGGCTTTATATTAAACTCATCAAGAATGTCCTCCATTAATTGCCATTTAGTCCTATCCATCGTATGACAGGCATCATCAATTCTAATTAAATAACGTGCTTTCATATTGTTACCTTGAATAAATGAAATTTTCTTTGCTCATCTGGGGCCGGTGTAATCGATGTTCGCTCTGCGCGGTTTCTTAGGAATGCAAAATCATGCTTATATGGACATATTGAAGACCCTCCGGGATCTTTCGCGTCAAGAACCAAAAACTGCGTCTTTGGCAATAGTGGCAGCAGCAAGCTTTCCAGCTCCGTTGGGCTTAACACGTGAATCCAGTTGACCAGTATTAAAACATCAATGGCTTTTTGCTCAATGCTTGATGCTTCCCCACAAATAAAATTAACTCTTCTGCCGTGAAGCAGCCTAGCTATCCTAATAGCACCTTCGTCAATATCATAACCATACCGGTGCTCAGCTTTTACTCGATATATTATGTCACCAAAACCACATCCCAACTCCACAACACATCTAGGAGCTAAGCTGTTAACCAAATTAACAACGGTTTTTTTATATGGTCGGTTTGAATAAGGAGCACTGGCATGCCAGGAATCACATTTAAAGCAATATGTTAATAAGGCTAAAAAAGCGCAATCAAGCCTGCGCCAGAAAAATAACCATATGTGCTTTATAATTCCTTTTTTTTCCGTTGGTGGTTTCATAAAATCTTCAGAAGTTCTTATCTCTTTATTCTGTTGGACAAGCAAATGGGGATCTATTATTTTCACTCTGAATATAGCATCTTTTATTTTTCAATTCAAACAATACATATTCAATATTTATTGCTGATCCAATAAAAAAGAAACATTATTATCTTCTTTCTGCAAGTTCGGATGACTAACAGTTCCATTATAGTTCCTTTACATTTATTTTGAAGGTACAAGAAGTTTTTGTGCTATATTTTGTGCCAAAAAGGTAGGAAAAGGAGGTTTTACATACGAGAAAAGGAACGAAATAATGCTGGAGAAGGGATTCGAACCCTTGCGGCTGTGACGCCACCGGTTTTTGAGACCGGCGTGTATACCAGTTCCACCACTCCAGCATATATTTTATTTCAACATATATTCATCTGCAAAAAAAATGGAGCTAAGGAGGATCGAACTCCTGACCTCTTGCATGCCATGCAAGCGCTCTCCCAGCTGAGCTATAGCCCCTAAAACAAATTAGCAGCGTTTTGAACAATACCAGTTTTGCGATATTATAAAAATATCATTACCTTTGGTTTGCCTATAAAGGAATAAATCAGCCCTGCAAATGCCATTAAATATAGCATTGACAAAAGTTATTGTCAATTTTTTAAAACCGTTGCATTCTTTTAATCCCTGTGATATATTAAAACACTTTTTTCGGGGAGTAGCGCAGCTGGCTAGCGCACATGCTTTGGGAGCATGGGGTCCCGGGTTCGAATCCCGGCTCCCCGACCAATGAAACTAATAGTTTTTGCTGGCTGTATTTGGAAATTGGCAATATGTCTTTTAAGTATGAATATGTCAGTCGAGAAATACAGCTTTTTTATTGGAAGATAAATGAAAAATAAATTATTGATCAGATGGATTGCTGGTATCATGGTTTTTGGCTTTTTAGCCACAGCTATTGTTTTAAAGATCAAGATCAACCATGATCTTGAAAAACAAAGATCCCTGCAGAAATTGAAGGCGGAGATTTTAGAGATCAATAGTGTCCAGCTTTCTCAGGTTGATGATAATTTAGGCATTGCAGTCGAGATTCTCGGGAGGTCATCCGACAGATATAAGCTGAAATTAGTATTGGAATCAATAGGTTATGTTCAGCTAAAGATCGTTGAATTAGAAAGCGATGTTTTGTTGACCCATGAAAAACAGAGTTTTAGTTTTTTAGTGTCTTTTGAAGAGCTTGCGATGGCGTATCATAAAGGCCTGCTTGAGTATATCCCTGAATTTGAAAGAAGATTCTTGATTGATGAGATTGTTAATGTTAAAGCTGTCCTGACCTTGGTGGAAAAAAAAGGTTTTACAAGATCTGAGATTGAAGGGATTGAGTTTAGCCGTAAGGAGGCTTTTGCTGTTGCCAGATTCGCTTTTTCGTGCCTGAAGGATAAATGCGTGGTTGATCAGTCAAGAAAAGAAGAGTAAGTTCATTCCCAGAAAATAAGCATAGAAGATTTCATTAATTCTTTTTGTTTGTGTTTTACTGTGTTATAGTGATTTTGATGGTAAATTTGATCCTCGCCAGCATAATAATATATAAACAATAATGTTCCTTATATGCCCAGAAAAAGAAATAAAAGACTTAAGTCTAAAATAAAAAAAAATATAACACTTTTTAATTCTGTAATATTTTTGTTCTCTATATCGGTAGGATTTCTGATAGTTTGTATATCCGGGTCTGTTCAGGAAAGTAAATTTAAAGCTTCAAAAGATGGGGTTTTAGAGCATTCCGCCATTCGTTTAGCGGATGCATTTGAAATATATAATCAAAAAAGATTCTCTAAATAGGGATAGATGCTATTTTTAAGCTTTTACGTATCTCAATCAATAGTGTTATCCCTATTTTAAATGTATTATAGATTTTGCGCCCGTAGCTCAGTGGATAGAGCACCTGCCTTCTAAACAGTATTCATCGAAATTCATAACTAATTGAAATTAATGGAAATACAATCCTCTAAACAACTTAGAGGATTTTTTTATTGGTACTTTTTAGTATGGGTTAGTATGTTTTAGTCAAAAAGTAGACACTGCCAAGACACTAAGTGGGGTGCGTCAAGTTTCGCTAATTATTAATTTTTCTCTACTCTGTATCTACTGTTCCTCCCTCTGAGTTAGATTTAAATACTACTAATAAGATTATGGCGAATAAAATGTTTCCAGAATTATTGTCGAATATAACTGTGTTGAAGGATATTATGGATGTATAAATTATTTCGAAGACAAACAAGTATCTAATTTGAGAGCGCATGCAATTAGTCAAGATTCAGTTCAATTTGCGGGAGAAGAAGACGCTGTTTGGGAAGTACCAATAAGAGTTGCTAGTAGCGAAATTTCAGAAGTTTGAAGGTTTGAAAGTATTAATTTGGACGATTTGTAAGATCAGTCAAAAAGTAGCAAGTGACTTTTCTTGTATGTACTAAAAGTTTAGTAATTTTGAAGATGTAACTCTTAGTGCTTTTGCAATTTTCTCTAAGTTTTGAATCCCTATGTTTTTCTCGCCTCGTTCTATTTGTCCTATGTAAGCTCTGTGAAGGTCAGCATTAAATGCAAGTTCTTCTTGTGTAAATCCGCATTTTTGGCGGTATTTCTTTATATTTAATCCAACTTTTTTATTGATTTCTGCCATAATTAGTTCGTTTTTGTTGTGAATAAATTATAGGATAATGCTACCAATAGGTCGACTACCTATAAGTAGCAATTTAAAATAAAAAATGCTATAATATCCCAAATAATTGATAAATTAATCTAAGGAAAGGGGAAAGAATGAAAAATTTTTCTAAAAGGTTCATAGTTGTAGTATTATTGTTAGTGTTGTTTAGTTCTGCTGAAGCTCAACAAGTTCCAAGCAACAAAGAAATGGCTTACAAAATGTCTGTGATTGATGGAGGAAGGTTCTCAGAAAAGCAATTTGAATCTGTATTGAATGTGTTGCAAAGTTATTTTCCAGAGGAAACATACTTCGATATATGCTATTTTATTTCAGGAACTCATGAAATACTTCAAGAAACAATACCGTCTTTGGGATTATATGAATTTACTTTAGGATTGAAGAATTTTGTTAGGGACTCAAGGGCAGATACGAATCTTCGTGAATCACTTGCACTATATGGTGCTTCTAAAATGAGTGGGTATTAATAATGAACAGGAGGTGAGAATGAGAAGTTATTTATTAGTTTTTTCTCTAGTAGTACTAATTTTTAGTTTCGTATCAATAGCAGATGCAGTATTGATTGGACAATGGGATTTTAATGAAGGAGCAGGTAATATAGCCTATGACAATTCAGGTTTTAGTAATGATGCAACTGGTTTAAATGGTGGCTGGGTTGCAGGCAAAAACGGCTATGCTACAACAAACTATAATATTATTGTTCCGCAAGATGAATCCCTTTTATTAGAATCCAATTTAACTATTATGGCATGGGCAAAGATTGATGAATTCAATGGTCTTCAAAGGCGTATTGTTGAAATGGTGCCAAGTTATGGGTTTCTATTTAATCCGCCTAATATGGATTTAGAAACAGCTTTTCATTTATGTTTTAATGCTGGGACTGATGAAGAAAATTTCTCTTTTGAATATCAGAGTATCCCATTAGGTGAATGGTTTCATACTGCTGTCACTTGGGATGGAAATATTGCTCAATTTTATTTAAATGGCGTGCCGAGTACTCCTGTCTCTGCTCAAACAATAATTAGTAAATATGGATTCTCCCCATTATTGATGGGAGCCCAAGGTTATACATTAGATGAAGTTCGCATTTACAATCATGTTCTAACTGGTGAAGAGATTCGCGATGTCAGTGGAGTTGTTCCAGAACCAACCACAATGTTTTTATTCGGGACAGGATTAGTTGGTTTTATGTTTAGAAGGCTTGGAAATAAAAAAGACATTAGCAAGATGCTATTGAAATTCTAAATAATGTAAGTGGGTTATTTGATATTTTACATGACTGGGATGTTAAATCGAAAGAGGAAAACAAATAAATCTTAGAATCCGCAATGATTTCGATTGATTTATTGCCTTAAAGAATCAATTTTTTGCTTCTAGATAGCATTCTAATCAACGGAGGATGCTTACCACGCAGTGAACCTTGCTTTATAGCAGACCACTCAAGATTTTTATATTACTTTGTATATTTTATGTATAAGTCTTAAATAGACTATACAAAAAAGGGTCAAACTCGTGGCTGCTGTAACGGCAAAGTGATAATGTCCTATTTAGGCAAAGCAAGAATGTCCTGTCATAATGTTTTCGAAAGGAGACATTATGGATCAACGGGAGATAATAGCAATGAGTCAAAAAGAGTTGAAGCGTTTGGGGGTGATCAATAAAGTAACAGGAAAAGAAATAAAGCAAAGAGAAGCAGCAGAGCTGTTAGGACTTAGTGATCGACAGATAAGAAGAATAGTAAAGCGAGTAAAAGAAGAAGGCGTAAAGGGATTGACGCATAGACTACGAGGATGTAAAGCACATAATAAGATAGAGGATAGCAAATGGAGCAAAGTATTAAAGGTTTATGAGCGCAAGTATTATGGCTTTGGAGCGCAATTATTTAGTGAGAAGTTGGAGAAGAATGAGGAAGTAAAGATAAGCAAAGAAACTTTGAGGAAGAAGTTAATTGTAGAAGGGTATCAGCAAAGAAAACGAAAGAATAAAAAGCATAGGAGTTGGCGAGAACGAAAAGAGTATTATGGTCAAATGATCCAGATGGATGGAAGTCATCACGATTGGCTAGAAGGACGAGGAGCAAGGATGGTGATGATGGGATATATAGATGATGCAACGAATCGAGTGTATGGACGATTTTATGAGTATGAAGGAACGATTCCAGCAATGGATAGTTTTAAGAGATACGCAAGGAAGTATGGAGTGCCGCAGAGCGTGTATTTAGACCGGCATAGTACGTATAAAGTGACGCATTATGACGAATGGAAGGCAAAAGTTTATGGGAAAGAAGACCCCTTGAGTCAGTTTGAGCGAGCATTAAAAGAGTTGGGTGTAAAAGTCATACATGCAAATTCAGCGCCAGCAAAAGGGCGTATAGAGCGATTATTTAGGACACTGCAGGATAGATTGGTAAAAGAGTTGAGATTGTCAGGGTCAGCGACACTGGAAGAGGCAAATGAGGTTTTAGATAAGTATTTACAGGATCATAATAGTCAGTTTATGGTTGAGCCAGTAAGAAAGGCAAATTTACATAGGCGGGCGCCAAAAGCTGTAGATTTGGATAAGATCCTTTGTGTGAAGACAAAACATCCAGTTAGGAATGATTTTACAATAGTGCATAAAAAGCGATTGTATCAGATATTGAAATATACAGGAGCAAAGGAAGTAGAAGTCCGTGATTTAGTTAATGGTAATATGGAAGTTGTAGTAAAAGGTCAGAAGATAAATTACAAAGAAATTGAAAGGTTGCCAGTAAAAAATAAAAGAAACCGAATGACACAGAAAGGTTCAATAAGAGTTTTACCTATGAATAGCTCTTTTGGAACTTATAAGGCAAGATCAAGAGAATTGTCATTCTATTAAAAACCGGACATTCTTGTTTTGCTAAAAAGCGGACATTCTTGCTTTGCCTTGACATCAAACTCGTGGCTGCTTGACAAAATTTAATATGTAGTATATACTTATTAAATAGAAATGACGACGAGAAAACAGGAATAAGGAATAAGAAATAAGAAATAAGAAATCTTATTTTCTATTATGACAACTATGTCTAGTTATGTAAGTGTTCATGTTTTTAAGTATCGAGGAGGTAAAACTAAAGAATAAATAGTAAGAAAGTTTAATCAACAAAGCAAACTCATCGCAAGATGGAGTCGCAAAGTAAGAGAGCTAATACTGTTTAGTTCTCTTTTTTTTGTGTGTCTATCTATGATGAGTTTTTTATTGGAAAAGGAGAAGAAAATGCAAACACCATTATTTTATGATGATGTTGATTTGGGTCGTGAAAAAGGATGGTATCCGAAACCACATTATTTAATAGAGTTAGTTCAGGAAAAAGCGATAACTAAGGCAGAATATACGCTTTTAGATATACTTTTTCATTTGGAAAATAGATTCACTCGAAAACCATTGAGCATTTTTTTTCGTACAGATTATGATATATGCAAAACAGGTCTTGTTTCAAGTAAGACATTAGTAAATGCAAGACGTAGTCTTAAGGGAAAGGGATTAATTGATTTTAAATTAGGTAATTCACATAGAGCTACTGAATATAGGATTTTAATAAATTGGGATGAATACTATACTAAATGTTCAATGTAAAAATAAATGATAAAAGCTGTTAAAAAACAAAAGTACATCAATAACACTGTAAAAAGTATGACCCAGTAACAATTAATAATAAGAAAGACTAATATAAAACATTAAATGTTTTATACCCTCACAAAAATTATAATTTTGACAAGTATAATTTTTTTTCGGGTACATTTAATTACTTATTAGTAAATACTTGATTGTTTTTTGTAACTATGATTAGGAGAAATAATTATGAGACCCGAGAAATTATTAAAGGGCATTAATGCTAAATGTAGACAATGTGCTAATGAATGTAAGCAGTTTTCAAGCATCATAATAGTGCGTTGTCCTCATTTTTTGTCAAAAGTTAAAAACAAGAAAAACAGTATACCCTTTACACATGGTAATAATACTTTAAATGAGTCTCCTTGAATTTTTTAAAGATATTTGAGTAAACATACTACTTATTAAATGAAATAGCCTTTATACAGAAAAACGAGCAAAATTGAGAACTATAACAATACTTATTAAAATTTGGAAAATATTAATGGAAAAACGCTTCTTAACAACAAAAGAGATAGCATTCTATCTTGGATTGTCACAAGACACTATTCGTGCTTGGGTAAGGAGGGGGTGTATTCCATTTTCTAAATTGGGAAGTGCTGTAAGGTTTGATTTACTTTCAATAAATAAGTGGCTTAAGAAAAAAGAGTGTAAAGTGCCAAACAAGGTGTTTTAGTTGACCACCTTAGGAGGCCTGCTAACATTAAACTATAAAAATAAATTGCTTATTTTCGCTGAGAATAAAATGTATAAGGAGAAAAATGTGGGATTATTTAACAGAATCAAATGTCCAAATTGTCATAAAAGTTATGATGTTCGCATGAAAAAAAGTGGAAGACAGTTGTTTTGTAAGCACTGTGGGAATTATATAAAAATTACATCGCATAATTGTAACTATTACATTGAATATTATTGCGAAAGTAAAAGAATAAGAGAAAAAATAGGCAATAGTAAAATCTTAGCGGAAAATGTCTTAAGAAAAAGGAAGGTTGAAATTGCTGAAAGCAAGTTTTTAGATATAAAAAAAGAGCTGAATGTAAAATTTGATGACTTTATAGAACAATATTATGAAAATCACTGTAAGGTAAATCATCGTTCTCTAGAAAAATGTGCTGATGTTCATGTGAAATTGTTGAAACGTTATTTTTCAGGTAAATGTTTGCAAGAAATCACACCGTTAGTTATTGAAAAGTTTAAAGCTGAGAGATTAAAAGAAGTATCTACTTCAACAGTTAATAGATCGCTAAGTTTTTTAAAAGCTATGTTTTACAAGGCTATCAATTGGGGTCAATTTGAAGGAGTAAACCCTGTATCAAAAATTAAATATTATAAAGAAAATAATAAAAATCTCCGTTTTTTAGAAAAGCATGAAATTAATAGAATTTTACAATTTTGTAAAGGGAGCATAGGGGGAATTATTATTATTGCTCTTAACACGGGAATGAGGAGAGGCGAAATCTTTAATCTCAAATGGAGAGATATTGATTTTAAAAGAGATATTATTTCTTTGTTGAAGACTAAAAGTGGTGATAAGAGAATGATACCGATAAATGAATTTCTAAAGAATAAGTTGATTAGTATTAGAAAACATCCTAAAAGTGAATATGTTTTTTGTAAACAAGATGGTCAGCCTTATAAAGATATAAGAACACAATTTAATACTGTTTTACGTAATGCGGGTATTAGTAAAATGAGATTTCATGACCTTCGTCATACCTTTGCTTCACAATTAGTAATGAATGGAATTGATTTAAATACTGTAAGAGAATTATTAGGACACGCAGATTTAAAAACAACGTTAATATACTCCCATCTTTCTCAAGACCATAAAAAACAAGCAGTTAATGTTCTATGTAGCAATAGAGACACTGCTTGGACATTTAGCGATGACGCAGAGAAAGAACTGAAATCCCCAAGTTTCATAACTGTTTGACTTGCAACCAATTCTACCTTAAGATTAATAAATAAATAGCGATAGAGCATCTGCTATACAGGCAGATTGATAAAAATTTAAAATAAGGTAAGCAGAGGTAAATAATCCTCCCTGATAATACAATTAATTACCCATGTGGGAAGATTTTGAAGTGAATAAACGAATGGTTTTTTATAATAAAATAGGAAGGAAAATATGAACATACTTGATAATTTAATTGCACCTCTGATAATTACTTTAATATCCGCGTTAACTTTTTGTTCAATAAAATATCCCAATGGATATAAAAGAATTAATTACTTTTTATCAGGAATTATTCTTTGTGGCTCATTTGTTTCGATTGTAATGACTTATGTTTTTATGTATAACAAAATTGATGGGTTAGATGTTAGCAGGTGTTCGAGTTCAATTACATTTCTCGAACAAGATTTTAAAGGAATTCAAAATGATTACTTTTTAATAATTAAAATGTTTGTTATTTCATCTATTTCATTAGTATTTTTGACGTTTTTAAAATTTTTACCACAAATTTTAAAAAAATAAACAAATGGTCGTTTGTTTGAATAGTTTGAATGATTAAGCGTTAATTAACCAAAGTCAATAGGGCAACTGTTGTATAGGCAGATTGATTAAATATGTACTAGGGCAGGCAGAGGTAAATAATGTAATCCTCACCTATAATACAATTAATTGCCTATGTTGAAAGATTTTGAAGTAAATAAACGGAGGTTTATTTAGTGTTGAAAACGCGGAAGGATTTTTATTAATTGTTATGAATAAAAAAGAAGAAGATATCGTATATAGAAATTATGTAGTTGCTTTTATTGATGTCTTAGGGCAACAAGAATATTTTCGTCCACTAAAAGAATTCAAAATCATAGCTAAACAAGATGGCTTAGAAGAGGTTTTAGCTAAAGTAGATATTAATACTGCATATCGTGTGAACAAATTTCGCGAGGATTTTGAAGTGTTTTTTAATGCGATTATAGAGGAAAGACCAGTCCCGCCAAGTGTTCCAGCAGAGAAAATTGAGACATTTAAAGAATTAAGAAGAGCCAATATTAAATACAAAAGTTTTTCAGATTGTATGCAAATATTTACACCGCTACAAGTTGTAAAATCTTATACTGTAGTGGCTAATTCTATATTTGGTATGTTGATGACATCGGGGGAGATGATGTTGTTTTCGTTGTCTGAAAAGAGTGCTTTTCGTGCGGGAATAGAAATTGGCATTGGAATAGAAATTGAAAAAAGTGAAGTCTATGGTCCTGCTCTTTTTGAGGCTTATAGATTAGAAAGTAAAATAGCTCAATATCCAAGAATTGTTGTGGGTAATATATTGATAGACTATTTAAATAATTTGTCTAGTGGAACTCCTCAAGAAGAAAATCAAGAGTCTTTAGATATATCATTATGTAAGATTATGGCGGAAAATTGTTTAAATATGATTACTGAAGACATTGATGGATGTATGATATTGGATTATCTGGGAAAAGAATTTACTAGAGGAGCTAAAGAAGCATTGGGGAAAGAGAAATTCAAAGAAATAGCTGAATTAGCATCAATTTTTGTGGCATCTGAGAATAAAAGATTTTCTAAAGAAAAGAATGTGAAACTAGCTCAAAGATATTACCTGCTTTTACAATATTTCTTAAAAAATAAAGATAATTTTTCATAACAAATTATTCCACGCGGATCTAATCGTAGCCCTTAGAGCTACGGTTGTGCCGATTAGTTCAAATGCTAAGAAAATAAAAAAAGGTTGTTTATTTAGTTGTTCTAACTAAGATTGTGATAAGTAGGAGTAAATAATGTTAAAAAATCTGAATGAAGAGTTGTTTGCGTTGAAAGAGCCTAAGTTTTATAAAATAAAAGATGATATATCCACGGTTCATCCAGAAATAATATTAACTACAGGTAATTTAATAATATTGATAAACGAAAAATTAGAAAAATGGAATCGTGTATTTTATAAAGAACCTATCTGGAGATTACATATAGAGTATACATTAAGTGAAGTTAGAGAGTATTGTTATTTTGATGATAGTAAAGAAAAAATAAAATGGATAATGACAGATAACATAGTTAATTCCTTGGGTATACTTTATTACTTATTATTACGGACAGTAAAGATGCAAGACTAAACAAGATATTTAAACTAAAATAAGAGGGGGCAAGATTATTATACAATCTAAAAGGTATATCAATACTGTTGAAGTCTCAGCCGTAAGAGATTTGTATGGTGAAATACACAACGAAGGGGATATTAGTTTCTACTGTTGATTATGCCCAGATGCATATAAATTTGCAAAGGATAAGCCTATTACACTATTAAATGGAAACAATTTGTTGCATTTACTTGAGAAACATGGACATAAAACTAGAATAGATTTAAAAGAAGCTAGAAAAATTTATAATGAACAATCAAGGGTTGATTAGATAAATAATATGGTAAGGAAAAATAAAGAGACAACTTTTAAAGAATTTGAGGATAAAATATCTGGATTTGAGACAATGTTTGAAAACGATAGGTATTTAGCTGAAACATTATTAAGTGGAGAAAAGGAACTTCTGAATAATTTGTTTTGGCTTACGAGTCTTTTAATATCTGGCGTTGTTTTTTTTGGGCAGTATTTTTTGAGTATCTCAGAGATGTTAGCCTCTTCGTTTTTATTGCTGAGTGTGTATGTTCTGATAGGGTTAACTGTTATTACTGTATTATTATTTTTAACTTATAGGACTGTTTTAAATCGTTATGCGATAGCTAATAGTGTGAGAACAATTGAGGCAAAGGAACTTGCAGGTCTCTTTAGAGCATCATTGTTGGAGAAGCTTGAAGATAAAAGTAATAGAATGCATGATGCAACTAAGGTTCTTCGCACAGTGCATCAACAGTTGGTTAATGTTAAAAGATGGTTTTTTCTTTCGTTATTTATTTCTTTTGGTGTGCTAGGTTTTGTTTATTTTGAGTTAATTTACCTTAAGTAATATATTTCTGAGAATATTTTGAATATGCCTTTTTTGTGTGATTGAGTAAAATTGTGGTTGTGATAATTGAAGAAATCATGTTGGTGCTAGATGTTAAAGAAAATTTGTTGAATGAAATATTAGAAGAATAAAAATGATTTTATGTTAATAAGTGGGAATTGTATAAGTGAGTTGTTGTGATAAAGAAAAGAAATACACAATTGCTTTCCGAAAACATAAGTTCAAATGTTTTGTTTCATTTCACTGATTCTTCTAAGAAATTGCAAAGTATTTTGACTGAGGGGTTTAAGGTTACTTATGTTGTAGAACAATTACCTGCAAAGAATTTTTATCTTGCTCCAATGGTTTGTTTTTGTGATATTCCTCTAGGAGGAATAAAATCACATTTGGCAAGATATGGTAATTATGGTTTGGGTGTGCATAAAACATTTTGCAAAAGTGAAAATATTAACCCTGTTTTTTATATGCATAACACAAGAGTGTTTAATGAACTGTTTAAGATGGAAGAGAAAGAGATAAGTCAAAATAAAATTATTCCGTATGTTAAAAAATATTATGGAAGGGACTTAAAAAAGAATGGAGAAGTTAGATTTTACAATGAACGAGAATGGAGGTACGCTCCAAAGGGTTGGGTTCAGTTGTTCCAAGAAGAATCGAAGGCAAAAAAGGAACGGTATGTTAAAAATAAAAAGGTTGATAATTATTTAAAATTTGATATTGATAAAATTGAATACATTATTGTAGAAAACAAATCTGATATTAAGGCGATGATTAAATTTATTGATGAACAATTGGGGGAGAAAAAGGAAGAAAAGGAAATGCTTTATACAAAAATTATTTTATCAGTGAGAGTAAAGAATGATTTTTAAAAGGCTTGTTCGTGGTGAGTAGAAATCGAAGACAACCATCACTGTTTTTAAAAGGATTGTATTAGGCAGAATCAAAGAAAAAACTGGGGGGAGGGGGTATTTTATGACACTTAGTTTTAATTGTTGTATATCCCCACGAAACGACTTTACAAATATCATAATATTTGTTATAACTTATATTCAAATTTGTAGAGATTTATGCGCCTGTAGCTCATCTGGATAGAGCATCGCCCTTCTAAGGCGAGGGTAACACGTTCGAGTCGTGTCAGGCGCGCCATTTCACAAAATAGACACTAAAACGACACTTGTATTCTTTTGAGTCAGGTTGACAATATTTGTTATTCTCGTAATATGTTGTAATGTAATAAGTTACTGATAAATCACGTGTGCTCAAAAAAAATAGAGCGTCTGTCTTCTAAGCCGGTGGTCGCACGTTCAAGTCGTGCCGGGCGCGTTCTATTCATTAATTAAACTATGAAATTACCGCAAGTTATAGTTGTAGTAGTCCTTCTTTTTGTTGCCTTTTCCTTAATAAGCCTCTCATTTTATTTGCAATATCACGGGAAATATCTTCTTGAAGATACTTTAAAGATCGCTTTGAATAGGGATGTTACTGTGGGTTCGCTTTCTATTCATTTCCCGTTGGGTGTGAGTATACGGGAATTGATAATTGCAGGTTCCAATACGACCAAAGGTGAAAATGTGCTTGAAGCAAAGAAGATCAATGTTCAGCTTGAATTGCGTGGACTTTTCAATAAAAAGATCAAGGTAAAGGAAATAATCTTGATCAACCCTCATGTTTTTATTGAAAAGAATCTGAAGCCCGGAAGTTTGGAGAGATCAGCTGCTATTAAAAGTAATAGTGAAGAGCCTATAGCTAAAAAACAAGATGGAGGTGTTTCTCAAGAAGTAAATACGCCGAAGTCGCTGGAGGTTTATATAGAGAAGATGTATGTCAGAAATGGCGTGATTGAATATAATGATAGCGTTTCTGAGAAGAATATATTTTTTACGCTTAAAGATTTTTATTTAAAATCAGGTAACTTATATTTTCCGCTTAGGGCTTCACAGGTGTTTTTTGATTTTCAGGCAATTGTGACAAAAGCTAATGGTCCGCTTGCAGGAAGCAAGGCCAAAGGAAAAGGCTGGATCGATATTGTCAACAAGGATATGGAGGCGATGCTGGAATTGTTTGAATCGGATGGGCAGGCTGGACTGACGGCAAACTTTATTTCAAAGAAAAATGATATGTTTGTGCAGGGTGATATAAGCGTCGATAATTTTTCAATAGGATTTGATCCCAATGATTCCTCTAATAACAATGTTTCGGAGAAGGTCTTAGGGGCTTTATTGTCAATGGGCGTTCAGGTTGGGGCACACTATTCTTTTGAAACAAAAATGGATGATATTAGGTTGAATAATATTGTGCTTACCGGTAAAGTTGGTATTGGCGAGAAGTAGCGGCATGTTTTTTTAATGCTTGCTCAGATAAGAATTTGTGGTAAAATACCGAACAATTTAAAGAAGATTTGTGGTGGCTGTAGCGCAGTTGGTAGCGCACGAGATTGTGGTTCTTGTGGTCGCGGGTTCGAGCCCCGTCAGCCACCCCATATGTTACCGGTCCATACCGGACACATAGGTAACAGTTCGTACCGGAGACATGGGTAACACTTTTGTTACACCACCTCCGGTGCGAACGGATACTCTAAAGGTTCAAGTTTTCTATTTTCCAGATCAAAAAATCCCAGATCATAATCCATAAAAGTCACCAGCCAAATACCATCACTCACTTCTTTAATGCCAACATCCTGACCAGCTAGAGCCCTACTTAAATTAATTTTCTTTTTCTTGAAGCAAAGTCTTCCACAATTTGTAACCGTGACTGTTCGGTCATGAAAAGGATAGTTTAGCTCCTGAATGCCTTTATAAGGTCTTGTTGAATATCTGTATAACTCATTTGGGTACTTCATGTCAAGAGCTTGATGAGGTCTTTGAGTATTAAACTCTTCAATAAAACTATCGAATTTTTCTTGTTGTTGCAATAAGTTTATTCCAGGTGGCTTTGTTGCTTCTTTTTTGAGCGTTAAATGCATTCTTTCATGCCTGCCGTTCTGTTGCGGATTGCCGGGTTTTATTCTTTCAATGCAAATGCCAAGACGCAACCACCATACGGAGAGTTTGCTTAATCCGAACAGAGCACAGGGAGAAGAGAAAGGGACGCCGTTATCTGTGCGGATAGTCTTTGGAAGACCATATTTCTGAAAAGTTTGTTCAAAGATGCTAAAGGCGTATTTCTCTGAGTTGTTTTCTAACCCTTCACATGTGAGCAAGAAGCGACTAGCAAAATCTGTAATTGTGAGAGGGTAACAGTATCGTTTATTAGCTAACATAAATTCACCTTTGTAGTCAGCACACCACAAGTCATTAGGGGTATATGTTGTCGAAAGGAGTGTTCCCTGAGCTTTAAAACGTCTTCTTTTTCTGCGTTTGACTAATCCGTGTTTGTCGAGGATGCAGTGAATTGTGCTTCTTGCGGGAGTTTTCACTTCTGGATATTTTCGTTTAATTATTTCTCGTATTTTAGGAGCACCCCAAGAAGGTTTATCTTGTTTGATTCTTAAGATTTCTTTTTTCAGCTGAATGGGCAGTTGATTAGCGTATCTAATGGGTCTTCTAGCCCGATCTGTTAGACCGTGGAGCCCGATGTCTTTATAGCGTTGCCAGAACTTGTATCCTGTCTTTCTTGAGATTCCAAACTCCCGACAAATTTCAGACATTTTTTCTCCTTGAAGTAATCTCCCAATAAACTTCATTCTTTCATCCATGATAACACTCTCTTTCCATGGCATAGGTGCACCTCCTTTTAGGTGTTTTCTATGCCATTATTATACAAAAGTGTTACCTATGTCTCCGGTATATTGTGTAACCTGTCTCTCAGGAAGGACAACTCCCACGCGAACCGAGGCAATTCCAGTCCACGGTTTGAGTGGGAGTTTTTCTTTAGAAGGCAAAGATGCCCTCGAATTTTCTCCTCAAGAGATGCTTGAGTATATTCGGTTTATCCGCAAACATTCCAAAACATTTCCCCGCACATATTGGTGTGAATTTTCTTTCTATTTTGTTCTGGAAAACCATAGGAAGCGTATCTGCTTTGGATATCGTCCGGAAGATCTTGACGATATTGATACCATTCATAAAAAGGCATTGAAAAAGCATCAGATTTATCTTAATCGTTTAGAGCGATTTCCTCTTGATAAGGCAGAGCTGTATCTGAGGCTAAAAGAATCGCATGGTGTGAATTCCGTTCGGGATCTTTCTAAAATTACGGGCGAGGACTGGTCATATATTGCCAAGGTTCTTAGGCTTCTAGAGTTGCCGGAGCCGATAAAGGAATTTCTGCAGAATAATAAAAGAGATCCTGGAATAGTAAGAATATTTAACCTCTTAAAGTTGTTGGATATAGTCCGGCAGGGCAAGGCAGAGGCGCAACTAGGGTTTTTTCGTGATGTTGTAGAGTCTAATGGGTTGTCATGAAGCCGGGCAGGGATTTATTGACAAAATCATCTTCAAATAGTATAGTATTCCTTGTTCATCGAAGTTACATATATTGCAACATTGCAGAATAGGAAATACAGGTGAAAAATAAATATAAAAATCTTTCCAAAGACGAACTTTATCTTATTTCGCGCGCGGAATATGAAAAGCAAAATCTGATCACAACTGAGTTTGCCCAGAAACTTTTTCCGGACAAGAACAAGGCTTCAAGGGTGCTTGTTTTTCTTACGAAAAAAGGACGCCTTATCCGGATAGAAAAAGGCAAATACGTGCTTGTTCCGATCAAGGCTCCGAATCAACAGTGGATGCCCAACGAATTTATTGTCGCGTCTTTGTGGATGGGCGACACTCCTTACTACATAGGATATTTCACGATGTACAATTACTGGGGGTTTACGGAACAGATTCCGCGGACGGTTTTTGTTTTAAATACTGGAAAGTCATCAAAGAAAGACATCAACGGAATACGGTATGAAGCTGTAAAGATAAAAAAAGAGAAGTATTACGGTGTGCAGAAAATAAAAGTGGAAGATAAGGATGTTTTTATAAGCGATAAAGAAAGGACATTGGTTGACTTTGCTAGTAACCCTTTAGGTTCCATGCGGAATTTTGAGATCGCTTTACAGGAAAATATTCAAAACATCAATGTCGAAAAATTTGTTAGATATTTAATAAAATTTCCTGTTGTGTCGGTAAAAAAGCGGGCAGGATTTCTTTTAGAACAATTCGGGTGTTCTGAAAATATTCTTAATCCGCTTCGTAAGGCCATAGGGAAGAAAAGAGTACTAGTGCCTCTTGATCCGTATAAGGCTTCTCGCAAAGGAAAGATCAATAACGATTGGAAAATCATTGTTAATCGATAGAGAAAAACTCAAAGACATTATTCCGGCCATCGCAGGCAAGATGCAATTCAGGCCTGCTATTGTTGAAAAGGACTATCACCTTACGGTTATATTGAATAAAATCGAAGAATCGCTCACGGATAAAATTGTGTTTAAAGGCGGCACTTTGATCAATAAAGCGCATCTGAATTATCACCGTTTGAGTGAAGATTTGGATTTTACATATAACGCTCCGTTTACATCACGGACTCAAAGATCAAAGGCCATAACACCGATTAGAGAAAAAATGCCGTCATTTCTAAAGGCGTTGGGACTGAAAAGCGATAATCCCGAAGGAGAAGGCTTTGATAATTCAAGGCAATATGTATTCAAAGTAAAATATCCGTCTGTTTTAATGAATAAAGATGAAATGATCAAAATCGAAATATCTCTTCGCCAGTACCCAATTGAAAAGCCGGTAAATACACAGATAAAACATTTCTATCAAGACCCATTTACGGGTGAGGATTTATTTCCGTCAAGAAAGGTTTTGTCACTATCATGGAAAGAAGCTGTTGCAGAAAAGCTTAAAGCGGCCATATCCAGAAAAGATGTCGCTATCAGGGATTATTATGACCTTTGGTATATCTCGGAATCCGGATTTGATTTTTATGATAAGAATTTCATCAAGGTTTTTAAGAGAAAAGTGGTCGATGAAGGATACAGCGGAGATTATACGAAAGATTTCGGGCTTAGCGATGACAATATCGCTCTTCTGCGCAAGCAAATTGACGGTATGCTTAAACCCGTTATACGCGCGGGAGAAGAATTCGATCTGGATAAAGTCTTTGAACGGTTTAATGTGATTTTGGAAAAGGTGTAGCAGCTTTGGTTTAAGCTCATTGAGTTTGCCTAGTTCTGGGGGAGAACCGGATATTTGGTAAAGGATAAATAAAACTTTTTATGGAGAGTAATATGAAGTTTGAATTAAACAGTTTGCCAAGAAATTGTTCTGATGAAGAAGTCCTTGCTGAGATTTTACGGGTTGACAGTTTAGTCGGAAAAGAAAAATTAATTAGAGCAGATTTTGACAGATACGCAAAAATATCTTCTTCTGGGGTGTGTAGAAAATTTAAAAAGAGTTGGAAGGAAGTTTTACGGCTAGCCGGAATAGAACATAAATATTCAGGGAAATCTGTAACTGGGAAGATGAAAAAACAAGATGGCAAACGGCTTGCGGACCAAGAAATTTTAGATGAAATGAAAAGGGTGGCTAGCATGTTAAAAAGTAGTATTTTGACAACTCAAGAATTTAATGAGAATTCAATTATCATTTCTAGCTTTATTGTTCGAACAAGATTTGGCTCTTGGAAAGACGCATTAGAAAAAGCCGGTCTTAAAGCTTCCTCTCATGCTAAAGACAAATTTTCAGAAGAAGAATGCTTTGAAAATCTTTTGAATATCTGGACGCATTATGGAAGACCTCCTTATTATTTAGAAATGCGAAAACTTCCCTCGAATATTAGTCCTAATGTTTATGCCCGTAGATGGGGAAGTTGGAGAAAAGCCTTAGAGGCTTTTGTTAATAAAATGAGCCAAGATGACGATGAACCGAAAAAGCAGAAAATATTGCCAACGCCTGATAAAACAACTGAAAAAGAAATTCGGCAGGACATTAAAAAGCACAGTGTTTTAAGTGAAGATAGATACGAAATTAAGCTTGGTTTACGATATAAAGTTCTTGATAGAGATAAGTTTAAATGTGTTAGATGCGGCGCAAGCCCGGCAACAGATCATTCTTGTTGCCTTCATGTTGATCACAAAGTTCCGTTTTCAAAAGGTGGGAGGACAATATTGAATAATTTGCAGACTCTTTGTGAAAAATGTAATTTAGGGAAAGGTAATAGATATTCTGAGTAATTTGATATTTTGTGGATCAGAAGCGTGCGGGTTGGGATACTGAATGCCCACCCCATTTTTGTCCCCCAGGCGAAATAGGGGGGATTAAATCAAAAGCCTGCTTTGGTTAATAAAATACTGAAGCAGGTTTTTTGTGTATTTTAGCATATCATGAAATCTGAAACGATGGTGTATGATTTTCATGGTATATGTAAAATTTATAATTACCATGAAAAATTAACTTGAAATATATAAATTTCATGGTATATTTAGAGCATGATAAAGCGCAAGAAAATTCAAGACAATATTACCGAAGCTTTAAATAGAGGGCGGATTGTTTCACTATTAGGTCCTCGTCAATGCGGCAAAACAACGCTGGCTCGTCAATTTGCCAAACCTGGATCATCCTCTTACTTTGATCTGGAAGATCCTATTGATAACGCAAAATTAGCAGAGGCGCAGAATGCTTTGCAAAATCTTAAAGGAACGGTTGTTATTGATGAAGTTCAACGTCAACCTGAATTATTTCCTCTGTTGAGAGTTTTGGCGGACAGAATTCCATTGCCGGCTAAATTCCTTATTCTTGGAAGTGCCTCACCGAGCCTTATCAAACAAGCATCCGAATCTTTAGCTGGTCGAGTAGAGCGCATTCGAATCGGTGGATTTTCTCTGGAAGAAGTTGGTCAGAAAAATGTGGAACAGCTTTGGTTGCGGGGTGGTTTGCCGTGCAGTTTCTTAGCGGATAGCGATAAAGATGCTTTCATCTGGTTAAAAGAATATACTCAAAGTTTTGTTGAAAGGGATCTTCCCTTACACGGAGTCTCATTGCCGCCCGTAACTTTAATAAGGTTTTGGACAATGCTGGCGCATTACCACGGACAGATTTTTAACGCGAGTGAAATAGCCCGTTCCTTAGGGATCAGTGTTATGACGGTTAATCGATACTTGGATATCATGACGGGTGTTTTTATGATTCGCCAATTGCAGCCTTGGCATGTAAATATTAAAAAGCGGCAGGTAAAGTCTCCTAAAATTTATTTTAACGACACGGGTATTTTGCATGCGCTTTTAGGTATTCAGAATCAAAAGGATTTGCTTCGGCATCCGAAATATGGGGCTTCATGGGAAGGGTTTGTTTTGGAAGAAGTTATCCGTGCTGTGGAACCGCACGAAGTATTTTTCTGGGCGACACATCAGGGCGCAGAAATTGATTTGGTGTTTAATAAAGGCGGGCAAATGTATGGTGTGGAAATCAAGCGACAAGATGCCCCGCGAATGACCCCATCGATTAAGCATGCGCTGGAGGATTTAAAACTTGAACGCATCGCTGTCATTTATCCTGGTCAACGTCGCTATTCAATTCATAAACAAGTCGACGTTGTGCCGTTTGATGAGATATTGGGTGGGATGAAAGGGTTGTTTGGAGTTAAGGCATGAAATTTGAGTTAGATAAATATCATAGAAATACTTCTAATGAAGAACTTATAAGTGATTTGAAATGTGTAGCAAAGCAATTACAAAAAAGCACCACTTATGTTGAATACAACAAGCATGGTAAATATCATAGTTGTACATTATGTCGACGTTTCGGAAATTGGTTTAAAGTTCTTGAGATTGCAGAGTTAAGTAGAAATAGAACGCCTTTTAATACAACAAACGAAGATCTTTTTAAGAATCTTGAGGAGGTCTGGATTCGTCTGACGAGACAACCGCATTATAAGGAGTTCAATAAGCCACTTTCAAAATTTGCTGCATCTACATAAGGTAGGTGGTTTGGTTCTTGGCGCAAAGCCCTGGAGGCAGTTGTTGAATATATGAATGAAGAAGGAAATATTTTTTCAGAGGCAGGAATAAAAAAGTTAAAGGCTGAATCTTCTACAAGGCACAAGACCAAACGCGATATTAATTGGAGATTAAGATTTTTAGTTTTGAAACGGGATAATTTTAAATGTAAGGCGTGTGGTAGTTCACTAGCAACCGATACCGGTATTATTTTACATGTTGACCATATCAAAGCTTGGGCGAGTGGAGGGGAAACGGTTTTGGAAAACTTGCAGACTCTTTGTTCGAAATGCAATATCGGCAAAAGTAACATGGAGTAGTTTTTGTGGCTCAGAAGCGCGCGGGTTGGTATACTGAATACCCATCCCAGATATTACCCTCATACGAAAAGAGTCTCATTTGAGTCTCGCTTGTATGAGGGTTTTTCTTTGTAAAGAAAGGAGCAATGAGTAATAGGTGTCACTTATTTCTTGTTTCCTTTTGCTTTTGATCTAAATGTTATATAAAATAAACTGTTGTACCGCCCGGCACATTAGCTTTTATAGATAAACAATTGTAAAAATATGAAAACAAAAGAATGTTTGCAAAAAGATAAGGTTTATTCTTTTGCTTCACAGCCGGTTGCATATCAAGGTATTAATCTTAATGAAGAGTTGGTTAATTGCTTCATGGCCAAGTCGCGGGATTAAGAACAGGGTAATGTTCCCTGGTGCAGAACTATGTTGTTCAATTCACTTCAATTCTTTTTCTTTTTTCCAGCTGTCGTCATCTTATATTTTTTAATCGCTAATAGATGGCGCTGGATATTTCTTTTATCTGCCAGCTATTATTTTTATATGTGCTGGAAGGCCGAGTATGTTCTTTTGATCATCCTGTCCACTTCGATCGATTATTTTATAGGGCTCAAACTGGAAAATGTTGAAGATCAACGCAAGCGCAAAGCACTCCTTTTGTTTAGCATAATCAGCAATTTGAGTATCCTTGTAGCATTCAAATATTTTAATTTTTTTAGTGAATCATTAAGGCTGTTTCTGAACCAGTTCAATGTTCTCTATAATGAAACGCTATTTAAAGTCGCTCTTCCTATCGGCATCTCTTTTTATACATTTCAGTCATTAAGCTACTCCATTGATGTTTATCGCAAGAAGATAGATCCTGAGCGTCATTGGGGAAAGTTTGCGCTTTATGTTGCATTTTTCCCGCAATTAGTGGCAGGACCCATTGAACGGGCGGGACAGTTATTGCCGCAATTAAAGGCTGATCACAGATTTGAACACAAGCGGATAAAGAGCGGACTTTTGTTGATGGCATGGGGTTTTTTCAAAAAGCTGGTCATTGCCGATCGCGTTGCTGTTGCGGTCAATCAAGTTTACAACAATCCTCACGATTATACGGGGATCGCCTTGATCATAGCGACGTATTTTTTTGCATATCAGATATATTGTGATTTCTCGGGTTATTCGGATATTGCAATTGGAGCCAGCCGGGTATTAGGTATAGAGCTAGCAGAGAACTTTAACTATCCCTATCTTTCCAGGTCTATCGAAGAGTTTTGGGGCAGGTGGCATATGACATTGTGCCGGTGGTTCAAAGATTATCTTTACATCCCATTGGGAGGAAACCGCGTTGTGGCCAAGCGATGGTGCATTAACATAATGATCGTTTTTGTATTAAGCGGGTTGTGGCATGGCGCCAATTGGACTTTTATTGTTTGGGGCGCATTTCATGGCTTCATGTTGATTATTAACAAAATATTATCAAAAAGCAGAATAACATTAGCCGTACCGCAAGCCGTTAAAAATATTTGCAAGGGCATTTTAACTTTTCATCTTGTGTGCTTGGGGTGGATAGTTTTTCGAGCGAATTCTCTTTCAGATGCCCTGTATATCATTCAGCACATTTTTGTAGATTGGCAAATAAGTTTGCGAAGCTATGGATTGGAGCTGGGGTCAGCGGAAACGATATTGGCTGTTTTTGCGATCCTCATATTAGAGTTAATGCAATTTCTTCAAAGAAGATTCAAGTTTTCCGATCGCATATTAGAATGTCCGATTATCTTAAGGTGGGGGTTCTATTATGGGATAATCTGGTCCATTCTTGTTTTTGGAAAGATAGAAAATCAAATAGAATTTATTTACTTTCAGTTTTAATGATGAAAAAGACCTATATTTTAAAAATAATGCTGTTTGTCGTTGGTTTTGCCCTTTTGCTGTATGTAACGGTGTTTCGTCATAATCCTTACCTGCAGTTCAGGAGCGGTTATTATATCCGATTGGAAGGATATGTTGAGACAAGATCGCCGGCTATTCTTCTCGGAGATTCCCATGCAGCAATTATTCCGCAGGAATATCTTCCGCCAGATGTTTACAACCTGAGTTATGGCAGTGACGGGATACAGGAGATGTTTGTTAAAGTCCAGTTCGCGTTTCATCACAATCCGGGGCTTAAAACGGTTTTTTTGAGCGTTGATGACCAGATGTTCTCTTTATATCGTGAAGGGATCAATAATCAAGAGATCATTGATGAGATCCGCCAGTCCAAATTTGAGATCACTAAGAACCGGCTTTTTAATATGCGGAAATGGCCGGTATTCAATCGCAATGTCTATGTTTTTATCAGGCGAAATATAATTCAGTGGTTTGCTCATGATATATTTGAGAAAAAGGGTTTGTATGTGTCTAAAGATAAAGAAATAGAGAGTGCCGTACCTATACAGCTTAAGGCCAAGCAGCGGGTTGAAGATCAGATCAGGGGGATCTCTCAGAAGTCGATCGAAACATACCGGTTGTTGATCCAATTCTGCAGTCAAAGAGGCGCTAAAGTTGTGGGCGTACAATTTCCTGTATCGCCGGATTTTTATCAATATGCTGATATCATGCAATTAGAGAGGATCGAGGATGCTAGAAAGTCACTCTTATTGTCAGAAATTTTAAATTACCGGGATATTTTTCAAGAAAAGAGCTATTTTATAGATATTGACCATCTTAGTGATGAAGGATTAAAAGCCTTTCAGGGGAGTTTAAGAACCATAAATAAAGAATAAATAGAATATATAGGATATATATTCACATGCAGCCATGTTTTATCACCAGTATTTAGAAGAAAAGCCTGATAGTGCCCTGGCAGAAATAGCTGTGTCAGAAAAATATAAGGTTTATAAGGTAATTGCTGATATTTTAAAAAAATTCTTGCGTGATAATATAGTTAATTAATATTGATGGTGTCTTTTCCAATGAAGTGTTATTGTAAAGAAAAAGCCCGGAAGGATTTTATTTCTGGGAAATTGTTTGCCCAGAACGAATAAATATTAGGAAAGGAAAATGTTCTATGAAACAGATCTTATTAGCATTTGTCCCGATTTTTGTTGCAGTTGATGCTATAGGCGTTTTACCGATATTTATTAATTTAACCAAGGAATTTGGGGTTAACGAGAAGAGAAGAATTGTTTTTCAGTCTGTATGGACCGCGATATCGGTGGCATTTGTTTTTATTTTAGTCGGGAAAAGCCTGTTCTCCCTTCTCGGGATAACTATTGGTGATTTTATGGTTGCGGGAGGTTTGGTCTTGTTCTGTATTGCGATTATTGATTTAGTTGTTCCAGGAAAAAGAAGAAGGATGCCAACTGAGGAGTTAGGCGTTGTTCCATTGGGTACCCCTTTGATCGTGGGCCCAGCTGTCCTGACGACATGTTTGATCATTATTGATCAGTATGGCATAATGCCGACAATAATGTCTGTAGTGTTAAATGTGTTGTTCGCAGCTGTCCTTTTTATTTTTTCTGACAATGTTATAAAGATCATAGGTAAGTCAGGAGCAACCGCTTTATCAAAAGTCATGGCGCTTCTTTTGGCAGCAATTGCTATTATGATGGTAAGAAAAGGTATTGTGAATTTAATTCATTTGTAGAAAAACGATACGAATTCTTTTCTTTGCGACTTAACCTGTTGCGAAGGTGCTCTGTTTGGGATATAATTACAACCAGCTTGAATAAATACTGTAGCAGTTGCCGGTAAATCAAAGATTGTTTTCTACCTCTGTTGGCCCTAAATGAAGAAAAAACGAAAAATCTTGAATAGCTTCAAAACTAAGGTGACTCTTCTTCTTATATTGGCCATGATCCTTTCCGCAGGGCTTTGCAATTTCCTGATTTATAAATATGCACTTGAATCACAGTTTAATCAGCTGCGGGAAAAACTTATGATCATTGCCCAAACAACAGCCTTGTCTATTGACGGTGATTTGATCAGTCAAATTCCGCTTGAACGCGAGGGCGTAAATAGCGAGCCTTTTAAAAGAATTTTTAAGAGATTGCAGGAGATCAAAAAAGTAGATCCCATATTAAAGTATGTTTATACAATGGCGAAAACTGATAAGCCGGGCATTTTGCAATTCATTGTTGATGCTGATGCAGACAGGCATAAAGAGCAAAGCGGAGAGATCGTTTCATTCCCGGGGGATAAATATGACGCATCTCGTTTTTCTGAGATGATGAAGGCTTTTGATGGGCCTGCTGCTGATAAAAAGCTTGGTACAGACGAATGGGGAGTCCTGCTGTCAGGTTATGCGCCTATTTATAATTCAAAGGGAAAAGCGGTCGCGATGATAGGTGTAGATATCAAGGCGGATGATGTATTTGCATTGCAAAAAGGATTCCATGAAAGAGAAATAGTAATTTTGATCTTGGGTATTATTTTTTCATTGATCGTCGGCACGTTGTTTTCTGATAAGATCATGCGACGTATGCAGAAATTAGTGGAGGGCACTAACCGTATACGGGCAGGTGATTTTAAGTATCAGGTGAGAGTAGGTGGTAGGGATGAGATCAGCGAGCTTGCGCATGATTTTAATATCATGGCTAAAAGCCTATATCTTTCCAACAAGAAAATGCACAAATATTTTTATCGTGCCATGCAGGCTTTGATCAGGGTCCTGGAAGCAAAGGATGCTTATACTGTGGGGCATTCTGACCGTGTTGCGGAATATGCTGAAAAGATAGCTTTGAAGATGCAGTTGCCGGAAGACGAGGTTGATTTGATCAGGGATGCTTCCCGGCTTCATGATATCGGGAAACTTGGGATACAGAAAACTGTTTTGGACAAAAAAGGCAAGCTTACCGAGGAAGAATGGAATATTATCAAGGAACATCCTGTCATTGGGGAAGATATTCTAAAACCAGTTGTTTTCGATAAGCAAATGCTGGCTGTTGTGAGGTATCATCATGAGCGATATGATGGAACAGGGTATCCTGACCAATTAAAAGGAGCAGATATTAACAGGCTTGCTTCTATTATTTCTGTAGCTGACTCCTATGATGCAATGACATCTGACAGGGCATATCGCAAGGCATTAAACAAAAAAGAAGCTTTGGCGGAGTTGGATAAAGGCAAGAGAAAGCAATTTGATCCAATGATTGCTGACGTCTTCATTCAGCTTTTGCAGGAAGAAGGCAGTTGATCAACCAGATAAAAGATAGTGGTTTAATTCAAAAGAGCTCTTATTTGGAGTTTATGTATTAATTGCTCACTTTGAAAGAAAATATTAGATGATTCTAATGCTTTTTTTAACTTGCGATAATACCCATCATTCAAAATAATATTATAAATTAACTTATAAATATTTTTTTAAAAAACTTATTGAACATAAAGCCATGCGCATCCTTATAGTTGAAGACGAAAAGAAGATAGCCAATTTTATCCAAAAAGGATTAAAGGCGGAAAAGTATATTGTAGATGTTGCTTATCATGGGGATGAAGGCTTGCATTTGGCGGATGCGAATGAATATGACCTGGTCATTTTGGATATAATGCTGCCTGGAAAAGATGGTATTTATATATGCAGGGAAATGAGGAAAAACGGCATTAATACACCGATCCTTATGCTAACGGCCAGAGATAGCGTTTCTGATAAAGTGCAGGGCTTGGACAGCGGAGCGGATGATTATATAACAAAGCCTTTCTGTTTTGAGGAATTTCTGGCGCGCATAAGGGCGCTGACAAGAAGAAATAGCCACGCAAAACAAATGACCCTGAAGATTGCTGACCTGGAATTAGACCAGCTTTCCCATGAAGTAAAAAGAAAAGGCAGGAAAATATCCTTAACATCAAAGGAGTACGCATTGCTGGAGTATTTTATGCTGAATGTCAATCGTGTTGTTACAAGAGTGATGCTTACAGAGCATGTTTGGGACAGGAATTTTGACTCATCTAGCAACAGCATTGAGGTATATATAAATTATCTGAGAAACAAGATAGACAAGGATTTTGACAAGCCTCTTTTGCATACAATGTATGGAACAGGATATATGCTTAGCGAAACAGCCCCATGAGAATACAATCAATTAAATTCAAAATAACTATTTTATATACGATCGCATTAGGTACTTTGCTGGTTGCGTATTCCTCATATTTGTACCTGACATTATCAAAGGGCTTGGGGGAAGACCTGGATATTGAACTAAAAGGCAAGACCAGGCAGATAAAGTATTTTATCGAGGAATTTAATAGGCAAACATTTCAGGCTGGTGAGAATGTTGATAAGAATCTTGATGATGTTATTGATATGACCATTAACCTAAATAAGTACAGGTCAAAAGGAGAAATATTCCTGGAGACAGGAAATGATTGGCTTAAGAGCTTCGACTATTTGGACCTGAGCGAGGATTTTATTTATTTCCTG
>Ga0208373_1001170_pt1 | contig 36947 bp, 33 predicted proteins | sample RifOxyC2_FD_184036 | JGI IMG/M metagenome (GOLD analysis project Ga0208373, IMG submission 184036) | Soil microbial communities from Rifle, Colorado - Rifle Oxygen_injection C2 (SPAdes) | ecosystem: Environmental > Terrestrial > Deep subsurface > Rock core/Sediment | place: Rifle, Colorado...
GCCCCCTGTGGGGGCGGCACTCTCAACGCTCTTCTTCACCCGTAACCCTGGGCTGGATTGGCGGGAGCAAATCACTGGTGTTCCTAAAGGCGCTCCAGCCGATGCTGGACCGGATAGCCGAGCGCCATAATAATGTGGCCCTTAAAATAGTCTGCGATTCCTTCTTTGAAGTCAATAAAATGCCGATAATCAAGAAGGCCTGGTCCGAGGCAGACGAGGCGCAGGATGTGCTGAGTTTCGATATCGGGCTGGCGCCCCTGCCGGATGACCCATGGTCGCGCGGCAAATGCGCCACCAAGCTCCTGCAGTATATGGCGTCCGGAATTCCGGCTGTGGCTTCGGCGGTCGGCGTGCATAACGAGATTATCCGGGACAGCGTAAACGGCTGCCTGGCCAGAAATGATGCTGAATGGTTTGACAAACTCAGCCGGTTAATAGAAGATGTGACGCTCAGGCAGCGCCTGGGCTCGGCCGCCCGGCAGACCGCGGAGCAGGATTATTCGGTCCAGGCCAACGCGCCGAAACTGATAGAAATATTAAAAAAGGTCAAGGGTTTACCGTAATATGAATTTTAAGAAACGACTGCAGAAGATTAACCAACGGTTCCTGTTCGTGATACTTACCGCCGGGGTATTAATCTATTTGTCCGAGCCGTCTTTGCCAGCCACCAAAAGCGGGCTATCTTACCTGCCCTATCTTGCCTGCGGGCTGGCACTGATAACATTGGGCGAGATTCTGCGCATCTGGGCCACCGGGCATCTGGAAAAGAACAAGAACCTAACCACCAGCGGTCCATACGGCTACATCAAGAACCCGATGTATGCCGGCTCTTTTATCATCCTGATGGGATTTAACATGCTGGCCATTAATCCTTATATCCTCTATATCATACTGGTGGAGCTGGTGGCATTTATGCTGGTGTATATCCCGACCAAGCGCCGGATAGAAAGCACCCGGCTGATAGAGAAATTCGGCCAGGCCTATGCCGATTACGATAGCAACGTACCAGATTATATCCCGCGCCGGTTAACGCCTTTCAAATCGCTGAACCCCAAATCCTGGACCTGGCGGGTATTCTGGGAAAACCAGGAGGTTCAGGTCGGCTTTGCGGTCATGGCGGGCACAGCCGCGATTATAATTAAATTATGGATACCGTATTAAGAATATCGTAAGCAGATTAAACAGATATTGCTGATTAAGCGGATTCATCCGCAAAAGTACCCGGTGCGCTTTAGCCGCTGGCTAAATGCTGTCCGACCATTGCTGCGCAAAGGGCCGTTTACGCAATTATGAATGTCATCGAAGTCATAAAAGACAAGTCCATATTAACGCCGACCGTTAAACTAATAATGCATAAAGGCGCCAAGGTCATCTGGAAGGATTATTCAGACCGGCCGGTCTGGGTCAGAAAAACCTGGGGAGATATGATGGTTAATAATGAATTTGCCATTCTGGGCCGGCTTCAGGGCATCAAAGGTATTCCCAACGCCATCCGCAAGACGCATAACGGTTTATTAATCGAGTATATTGAAGGCAAATTCCTTAATAAGTTTAGCGCCGGGGAACTGCCTTATGCGCTAATCGGTAAATTGGAAGGCCTGATTGCGGAAATCCATAAGCGATGCGTGGTGCATCTTGACTTGGCCCAGCGTAAAAATATCCTGATTACCGATGATTTTACGCCCTATATTATTGACTTTGCCAATGCCTTATATCTCAGGCCGAACATGACGCTGTCCCGGACGTTCTTTGATTATCTCCGCCTGATTGATAAAGGCAGTTTATTAAAGTTCAAGAACCGCTATTTCCCGGATAAGATGACAGTTGCGGAAAAGAAGTATCTCAAACGGTTCTGGGCTATCCGGAAATGGTGGTTCCTCAGCCCTAAAACATTCAGGGCCAGGGATAAGGTGTGAAAAAGCTTAGGGCATAGAGCTTAGAGCATATAAAACTCTAAACCCTGTGCTATATACTTTATGCTAAAAATACGAACCAGATTGCGCGCCATATTCATTATCGTCCTTCTCTTTTGGGCTTATCCGAATATTAATTCCATTATCATCGGCAGTATCCCCATCATCATCGGGCAGATTATCCATTTCATCTCAGCCGGCTATCTGGTCAAGCAGAAGAAACTCATCACAGCCGGGCCATATCGCTTTGTCCGCAACCCATTTTACGTGGGCAGTTTCCTGGTTGATGTCGGGCTGTGCCTGATTACGCGCAATATCTACGTGGCGGCCGTTTACCTGCCGATATTTTACCTGATTGTCATCAACTGGCGGGTTAGAAAAGAAGAGGGATTCCTAAGAGCGCAATTTGGTGAAAGATACGACGAATACTGCCGGATGGTCCCGCGCATTATACCCCGTTTGTGGCCGGCCGCCTGCCAGCCTCAGGCAGGGCTGGCCGAACTAAGCGCCCCGAATGATTTCGGGGTGCGTGACCGTGAGCACCCGAAGGGGCGGAGCGAACCGAACAACCGTTTTGATTGGCAGTTAATCATAAAATACCGGGAACAGTGGCGCCTATTCCGCATCCTCGGGCTGATTATCTACTTCTACCTGAGAATGCCGATAACGCCGGCTAACCTGAATAAAGAAGTCCTGATAAAACATTTATCACAGCCGCTCAATGCCGTGATGGCTGTGGTATTGCTCCTGATTCTCTGCTTCCCGCCGATTTACGAATTCGCCCTTAAACCGTTATGGAAAACGACAAGAAAATAATTCTGGTCAACCCCTGGATACACGATTTTTCCGCCCATGATTTATGGCTCAAGCCCCTGGGACTGCTTTATGTCGCCTCTCATCTGGAAAATCAGGGTTTTAAGGTACAGTTAATTGACTGCCTTGACTACAACAAAACCCCCAGGCCATACGGATGCAGTAAATTCCATAGCGAGGAAATCACCAAGCCCTGCCACTTCCAGAATATCCCGCGCAAATATAAAAGATACGGTATGCCGCCGGCTGTTTTCACCAAACTGCTTATGGGAATAAATGACGCCTCGCCTGATAATCTGCCGCTTTTTATCGGAGTTACCTCTATGATGACCTACTGGCATCAGGGCGTAGCCGAAACCATCAAATACATCAAGCAGGTCTTTGCTGAGACGCCCGTGGTTCTGGGCGGGGTCTATGCCACGCTCTGCTATGAACACGCGCTTAAGAATTCCGGAGCGGATTATGTTATCAAAGGCCCGGGCCAAGAGGCCATCCTTAATCTCGCATGTAAACTTTCTCCTGTTAACCGACCAACAGACCAACTGACTAACCGTCCAACTAACTATCCGTCCTACCACCTATATAATAACCCTCAGAGCATTGCCATGCTCACATCTAAAGGTTGCCCGTTCCGGTGTTCATACTGCGCATCTTCATCACTTTACACCAATTTCTCCCAAAGACCGCCTGATGAGGTGATTGGTGAAATAGAATATTACCAGAAAGACCTGGGCGTGACCGATATCGCTTTTTATGACGACGCCCTGCTGGTCAACCCCGTTAGAAGCGAACACGGTAAAGATAATAATCGTTTTGGCAATTTTAATATCTCGGTATCGGACGCTTCTAACGGGGTCAATGCCGAAAGCCATATCCATCCCATCCTTGACGGAATAATCCAACGCGGACTTAACAAGCAAGTGAGATTCCATACGCCTAACGGATTGCATATCAGGTATATTGACAAACCGCTGGCCCAAAAACTCTATCAGGCTAATTTCAAGACCATCCGCTTGGGCTTTGAGAGTTTGGAGGACCCTAAAACATCCAAAGACCAATTGATCATGGTGATTGCTTACCTAAAAGAAGCCGGATTTACCAATGAAAATATCGGGGTCTATGTCCTGATGGGCCTGCCGGGCCAGGACTTAGCTGAGGTAGACCGAACCATAGAATTCGTGCATAAATGCGGCGCGCAAGTAAGAATATCCCAGTATTCACCGGTGCCGGGTAGTTCGGACTTTATCAAATTACTGCCTCAGTATCCCGAACTGGCATCCGAACCATTATTACATAACAAATCAATATATTACTGCCACGCCAAAGACGCTAAATTCAATGAATTCGAGACCCTCAAGCTCAAGGCCAAACAACTTAATGCCGATATTACAGGATAATTATTGCCCTGGTTATTCCTTGTCTGAATCTCTTGGGAGAACAATAAATAAAATATTCTCTCCCTAAGAAAAACAGAACGAGTGCTTTATGCAAAATAACAGCATTGTCGCTATGGTAGTTTCCAGCAAGCAAATTGCCAAGCCGGTATTGAAACAGTTCATTTTGTTACATAATGTGCAGAAATAAACGCCCGGCGCATAATCAGAACCCGGGATTTATAATTCATTAGTGCAATTTTCTTATTGTAACACTAGCATTTAAAGGGGTTATTTATCAAGGCAAGAAATAACCAATATTTATTTACTTTGGCACGGTTTTTGCATATTATCATAATATAATATGTAAATGCTCACCCGCTTGGATGGGAAAACGAATCTCTTAAATCATAAGAAAGGAAATTATTGAAATATGAGCACACCAACTAAATTAGTGTTAATAGCGGTTTTAGGTCTTCTGGTTATCTTTGCCGGAATCATGATTATCTACGGCATCTGGCTTTCCAATGACATTATAAAAGCTGATGAAAATACCAATGCGGCCTGGTCGCAGGTATTAAACCAATACCAACGGCGCTCGGATTTGATTCCCAATCTGGTAGATACAGTCAAGGCCTATGCGGCCCATGAGCGGGAAACACTCACGGCTGTAACCGAGGCGCGCAGCAAGGTGAGCAACTTCAAGATAGACGAATCACTCCTGAACGACCCGCAGAAACTCCAGCAGTTCCAAAAAGTTCAGGGCGAATTATCAAGCGCCCTCTCAAAACTAATGGTAGTGGTGGAAAAATACCCGGATTTAAAAGCGAATGATAACTTCCTGGGGTTACAGTCCCAATTAGAAGGCACCGAGAACCGGATTGCCGTGGAGCGGATGCGGTTTATAGATACCGTAAACACCTATAATAAAAGGGTCCGGACCTTCCCGGGTTCATTATTCGGGTATTCGACAAAACCTAATTTTACAGCTGAAGCCGGCGCTGAAAAGGCTCCTAAAAACCTGTTTAAGTAAATGAGAAAACTTATTCTCGCTATTGTTTTAATCATCCTGTCCGGATTATGGCTTCCGGCCCTGGAAGTGCCGGCCAGCAAGGGATACGTGTCTGATTACGCCGGATTGCTGACTTCGGCTGAAGCCCAGACACTTGACCAGAAACTCCGCGCCTATGACCAGCAGACCACCAATCAGGTCGTGGTCTTAATTGTCAAATCCCTGGGAGGCGAATCCATAGAATCTTTCGGCATCAAGGTGGCCGGAAAATGGAAACCGGGTCAAAAGGGCAAGGACAACGGCGTTATATTTATTGTTGCCAAGGAAGACCGGGCGACAAGAATTGAGGTCGGCTATGGACTCGAATGGGTTTTAACCGATGCTGAATGCGCCTTAATTCTTAATAAAATCGTAACACCAAGATTTAAAAACGGTAATTACTATGAAGGAGTTAACGAGGCAATTGAGGCAATATTTAAAAGCGTATCAGAAAATTTTAGCGCTAACGTTAGCATTGCTGCTGGGAATAATACGAAAGGAAACCAATCTAAAAACGAAGAGAATTCTGTTGCTCTGCTTATCGTCATATTAATGGTACTCATTCCTTTTATAATTATCTGGAAAACCCACCCATCAGTACGCGGAAAACATTCAGGATGGTGGTCAGGTGGCGGAGCAAGATCTACCGGAGGAGGATTCAGTGGCGGCGGATTTAGAGGAGGAGGCGGTGGAGGCTTTTCTGGAGGCGGCGGTGGATTCGGAGGTGGTGGCGCCTCAGGAAGATGGTAACTATGAAATTATTAACAGATTCTGAACGGGCTGAAATTACCATGGCAATTAAAGATGCCGAGACACAAACCTCTTGCGAATTTGTGGTTGCGGAAATCAGCCATTGCGATGATTACAACAGTACTGCATTATTATGGGGAATCATCCTGGCTCTGATAGCTGAATTTGCAGCGCTGGTGCTTTATCCGAACAGCACACTGAAATTGGTAGCCGGTGAATTCATCGGCTTATTAATTGGGTTTCTGGTCATCGGCCGAATTCCTTCCATAAAAAGATTGTTGGTGCCGAAATCAAAGATGCGCAATGAGGTCCATTACCGAGCCGAGGCGGAATTCTACCAGCGCGGGCTTTATAAAACCCGAGAGGAAAACGGCATTCTGATAATGCTGGCGGTCTTTGAACGGATAGTTGTCGTTATGGGTGATAAAGGCGTTAATAGTAAAGTTGCCCCTGACTACTGGGAGACAATGAAGGGTAAAATTATCAACGGCATAAAACAGAAGCAGACGGGTAAAATTGTCGCTGAGGTCATCAAATCATCGACAGATGAATTAAAGAAATATTTCCCGGTTAAACCCGGAGATAAAAATGAACTGCCCAACGAAATAATAACTAATAAATAGATAAATTTTAGCCACGGAAAACACGGACAAATAATCCGTGCAATCTGTGGCAAGAAAAGGAGGAATTTATGTTGTATATCATAGGTGGTGCGCTGCTGCTGGTGCTTATCGGACTGATATGGCTGGTTACGACCTATAACGGACTGGTGGCCCTGCGTAATATCGTTAAAAATGCCTGGTCCCAGATTGATATCCAGCTCAAACGGCGCTATGACCTCATCCCGAATCTGGTTGAGGCGGTCAAGGGCTATGCCAAACACGAGAGCGGCACATTTGAAAAGGTAACCCAGGCGCGTTCGGCCTGTATGCAGGCATCAGCCTCAGGCAATGTCGGCGAATTAGCCAAACAGGAGGGATTCCTGACCCAGGCGCTAAAAAGTTTGTTCGCCGTGGTTGAGGCCTATCCGGAACTCAAGGCCAACCAGAATTTCCTGGCCCTGCAGGAGGAACTGACCACTACCGAGAATAAAATCTCGTTCGCCCGGCAATTCTATAACGATAACGTGATGGGATTTAACAACAAGATTCAGATGTTCCCGTCCAATATCGTGGCCGGTGTATTCGGCTTCAAGGCATCGGAATTCTTTAACATAGACGCAACGCCTGAGGAACGCCAGGCGCCGAAGGTCCAGTTCTAAGTAATGGTCAGCCGGTTTGCCGGCGAGTCAGTTCGCCAGTCATTCTTATATCTGGCAGGACTGATAAACAGGCATACCGGCGTACTGACCCACTGATAAAACAATGAAATTCTTATTCATAATATTGATTGGCGTAGTTGCCATTGCCTTTGCAATATATGCCTATTACGCCGCCAAGAAACGACATGAGGACATGGCTAAGGTGGCAGACCAACTAGGACTGTCCTATGAAACCAAGGATTTATGGGGAAAAGATGGCATTTACTCCTCTATATCCCTGTTTAATAAAGGGGACTCGCATCAGGCAGGCGATATTATCAGCGGGAACAAGGACGGAATAAATGTGGATATCTTCGATTACAAGTATGTTACCGGTAGCGGGAAAAGCCGGCAAATCCATTTAAATTCTGTTTGTATTCTTAAGGTTACGCAGTGTTTCAGAATGCTTTATATCCGCCCGGAGAACTTTCTGGACAAGATTGTCGGCGCCATTGGATTTGACGATATTGACTTTGAGTCCAAGGAATTCAGCAGCCGGTTCTACGTGAAATCAGATGACAAGAAATTCGCTTATGCCATCATCCACCCCCAGATGATGGAGTTTTTGATGGGGTTTAATAGGATGCCTTTAATAGAAATTAACGGGTGCTATTTGGCTTTCTATTATCAATCCATGATAAAACCGGAGACATATATCGGTCTTTACAACTTTGCCAAAGAGCTTTATAATAAAATACCTCATTATGTGCTGGAGGAATGCAGAAGGTAATATATGGAACTATTTATGATATTCGTGATTGCCGGTATAATTATTATCCCGTTGATAATATTTATCGCCATCTATAACGCCTTGGTCGGACTGAAGAATCACGTCCGTGAGTCCTGGGCTGATATTGATATCCAGCTCAAACGCCGGTATGACCTGATACCCAATCTGGTCAATACGGTTCAGGGCTACGCCTCGCATGAGGCAGCCACATTTGAGCGGGTCATCGAGGCGCGTAACCGGGCCTTCAATAATACCGGTAAATACGCCAGCCAGGCCGCGGATGAAACCCAGATGCTGGAAACCCTCAAGACTCTCTTTGCCGTAGTGGAAAAATACCCGGAATTAAAAGCCAACCAAAATTTCCTGAAACTCCAGCAGGAATTGGTGGACACCGAAGACAAGATAGCCGCGGCCCGGCGCTTCTTTAACGGCAATGTCCGCGATTACAACAATAAGGTCCAGATGTTCCCGTCCAATATTGTGGCCGGCGTATTCGGCTTCAAGGATGAGGACTTCTTCGAGGTGCAAGACGATGCGGTCCGCAAGGCCGTAAAAATAGCCATATAAAATGCTAACCAAAGTAAGTTTTAAGAAACAACTCTGCCATATCTGCCTAGAGTCGTTTTCGCCGGTACACCTGGTCAAGATCCATGGCCACCCTATCTGCCGCAACTGCCAAAAACTGGTAGAACTCAACGAAAGCAACCCGCCCCCACCCGAGTCGATTCCCATGGCCGAACTCGATACCACCCGGCAGGATAACATCGCCAAGATTATTTCCAGAGAAGGCGCTGTCTTCGTGGACCAGGTCAAGCAACTCAATGCCATCACCCCGCAATTGATAAGCGCCGTCATCGCCCGGATTGCCGTCTATCTGCCTGGGCTTCTTTACCTAAATACCCAAAACGAATTATATCCGATTATCAGCGGTATAATGACCGCTGATTTCGTTACTTGGATTCTCTTTAATACGATGCAGTTGCCTTTTATCAGCCGCGCTGCGGTCATGGAATTCCTTATCTACGGAGGAATGACCACCTTCCTGGTCAGCGAAGACCGCCTTTTGAATATCCCTAATGAAGGGCCGCCCATGGCTTATGCGGCCCTGGCTTTCCTGGCTACCGGATTCGCCAAAACCACTTATTGGGGCTTTAAGGTGTTTATCTTTGACGAAATGGAGGAGAACACATAAAATGTTTTACCACAAGTGCCTTAGTGGCAAAATTATATGAGCGATAACATTTACGACCAACAAAAGCATAACCGCCGCTATACCTGGCTACTAATGTTTCTGTTCATCCTTTTTTTCATCTTTATCGGCATCGGATTTGACTATTTCTACAATCGCGGATTACCCATCGGCATGGTTATTGCGATTATCGTCGGCGTGGCCTCAGTCCTGGGAAGTTATTACGGCGGAGATAAGGTCGTGCTCTATTCCACCGGCGCCCGGCCGGTTAATCCGCTAGAACTAAAAGAACGCCAGTTCCAGAACATCGTGGAAGAGGTCAAGATTGCCTCGGGACTGCCTATGCCTAAGGTCTATATCATTCCGGACCCGGACCCGAACGCATTTGCCACCGGACGCAATCCGGTCAATGCCAGCATTGCCATTACCCAAGGTCTGCTTAACAAACTCAACCGCGATGAACTCCAGGGCGTGGTAGCCCACGAAATGAGCCACATCCGTAACTATGACATCCGGCTGGTGACCGTGGTGGCCGCCATGGTCGGAGCCATCGTCCTGCTCTCGGACTGGTCCGGCCGGGCCATGAGATGGTCCAGCCGAGGCGGTCGTTCGTCATCATCCCGTAAATCCGGCGGTCCAGCCATGGCCATTCTCTTTGCCATCTGGCTGTTATTTATCATCCTGGCGCCGATTATCGCCCAGATGATGGCTATGGCCATCTCGCGCAAGAGGGAATACCTGGCCGATGCATCCGGGGCAGAACTCATCAGGAATCCGGGCGCCCTGGCCAACGCCCTGCTAAAGATAGAAGAGGCATCTGCTCCGACTACGTCCATCAAGCGGGGCGTGGCGCACCTCTGCATTGCCGACCCGATGGGCAATTCATTCACCAACAAAGAGGGCTTTGTGGCCAATCTAATGGCCACACATCCACCCATGCGCGAACGCATCTACCGCTTGAACAAAATGGCGTATTTATATCCTCCCAAAGAAAAAACATCTCAGACATAATAACAGGGCCTTGTGACGCTCCCGCCGAAGCGGGATAAACTCAGCGCCATAAGTTATCTGCTCATTTTACTTGCTAATTATACTCTCTCAATATAACTTTTCCTTATGCTCTACCAAATAGAAGTTGCTTTGAAGCCTAATATTCCTGACCCTATTGGCGCCGGAGTCAAGCAGGATATCATTGACTTTGGCATCAAGACCGTCTCCGATGTTCGATTTGCCTCCATCTACGTCCTGGATGCAGAGTTGTCGCCCAGCGAAGTTGAGACCATCGCCGGTAAAATTCTCTCGGACCAGACCGTGCATCAATTTTCGTCCCGGAAACCGCTGGAGTTGTTCAAGGAAGCCAAACATGCTGTAGTAACGGTCTTTCTCAAGCCCGGGGTAATGGACCCGGTAGAAGCCAGCGCGCTTAAGGCCATTACTGATCTGGGCTTTAAAATCAATGCGGTCCGAACCGGACGAAAATACTTCCTCAAAGGCAATATTTCCCAAAATGACATCAAACGCATCGCTTCAAAATTATTCGCCAATGAGGTGATAGAAAATATATTTATCGGGCATAAGGTGCTGACCGCCATACCTTCGGCTCCGCCCTATTCGTTTAAGCTGGAAACCGTGCCCATCCTTGATGTGAATGACGAACTGTTGGTAAAGATAAGTAAAGATCGATGCCTATCCTTGAATCTCGCGGAGATGAAAACCATCAGCAATTATTTCATGTCGCAGAAACGAAACCCGACCGATATCGAATTAGAAACTATTGCCCAGACATGGAGCGAGCACTGCAAGCATAAGACGCTCAAGGGGCTGATTAAATACCAGGAAACTCAGCCGGACGGCACTATCCGGACCCAAGTCATAGATAATCTCTTAAAGCAGACAGTAATGAAGGTAACCAACGAACTGAACAAACCCTGGTGCATCTCGGTCTTTAAGGACAACGCCGGCATTATTGAGATGCACCAAAACAATGCGGTCTGTTTCAAGGTGGAGACGCATAATCATCCCTCGGCCATAGAGCCTTACGGCGGCGCCGGTACCGGCATCGGAGGGGTTATCAGGGATGTGATGGGTTGCGGCCTGGGCGCCAAGCCAATTCTTAATACCGATGTCTTTTGTTTTGCCCCGCCTGATTTCCCGGCGGATAAGGTGCCCAAAGGCGTGATTCATCCCAAACGCATATTCAAGGGCGTGGTCGCCGGCGTACGCGACTACGGCAACCGGATGGGCATTCCCACGGCCAACGGCGCATTGTATTTTGACGAACGCTACTTGGCTAATCCCCTGGTCTATTGCGGTACGGCCGGCATAATGCCCAAAACTAAGTGCTTCAAACACGTCCAGACTAATGATTTGATATTGGTGGTGGGCGGTCGGACCGGACGGGACGGCATCCACGGCGTGACATTCGCTTCCATAGAACTGGACGAAAAATCCGAAATGATATCATCCGGCGCGGTCCAGATAGGCAACGCCATCCAGGAAAAAAAGATGCTCGACGTAATTCTCAAGGCCCGGGATTTGGAATACTACACGGCCATTACCGATTGCGGAGGCGGCGGACTTTCCTCAGCCGTCGGCGAGATGGCTGAAGAATCAGGCGCTGTCGTGGAACTGGAAAAAATTCCGCTTAAATACCAGGGACTGTCCTATACCGAAATATGGATTTCCGAGGCCCAGGAACGAATGGTCATGTCTGTCCCGCCTAAATACGAAAAAGCTATTCTGGAATTATTCGCCAAAGAAAACGTGGAAGCCACCATTATCGGTAAATTTACCGGAGATAAACAACTGGTCTTGAAATACCAGGGCAATACAGTGGCAAACCTAAAAATGGAATTCCTGCACAACGGACTTCCCAAATTAGAATTTTCCGCTACGGCGGATCTGCCAAAGGCGCAATCGGCTAAAAGCAAACACTCACGGGCGAATAAGCCCGCTAAGAATTTAGGACAAACCCTGAACCAGATTCTGGCGATGCCCAATATCTGCTCCAAAGAATGGGTTATCCGGCAATACGACCACGAGGTCCAGGCTGCCAGCGCCCTGAAATCACTGCAAGGCATTAATAACGACGGACCGGGCGATGCTTGTATCACCAAACCCATCCCTGATTCATACCGCGGGTTTGTCATTGCTAACGGAATGGCTCCAAAATACGGTGACTTAGACCCTTATGCTATGGCGGCCTCGGCTATAGACGAGGCATTAAGAAATATCGTAGCCGTCGGTGGCGACCCGGACAAAACCGCTATCTTGGATAATTTCTGCTGGGGTAATGTCAATAACCCCAAACAATTAGGCGCCATTGTCCGTGCTTCACAGGCCTGCTACGATATCGCTAAAATTTATGAAACGCCTTTTATCTCGGGCAAGGACTCGCTCAATAATGAATATCGGGTCTCGTCCAAAAAGAATATTTCTATTCCATACTCACTCCTGATATCAGCTATCTCAATTATTGACGACGTACGCCAGGCCGTCTCGATGGATATCAAAGACGTCGGGAATCTGGTTTATATCGTCGGGATAACCAAGGACGAATTGGGCGGTTCGCATTATTATGATTTAATGGGTTTGAAATACGGTCAAGTGCCGCAGGTGGCTGCGACATCTGGACGCCAAATTATGCTATCCTTATCCAAGTCTATCCGCGCCGGACTGGTGCGCGCCTGCCACGACCTATCCGAAGGCGGGCTGGCTGTCTCAGCGTCCGAGATGGCGTTTGCCGGAGATATCGGGCTGGAGATAGACATTTCAAAAATACCCTATGAAAAGCGAAGTACGAACTGCGAAATCCGGAACGACGCCATCCTTTTCTCTGAATCCAATTCTCGATTCCTGGTGGAAATCAAACCGCAGCATAAGACGGAATTTGAGAGCGCCATGACTGGCTGTACTTATGGATTAATCGGCAAGACCGTAAAAGCCAAGCAACTTATTATTAAGGGCATCTCGGGCAAGACCATTATCAATGAAGCTCTATCTGACCTGAAAGAATCCTGGCAGAAACCATTGAGGTGGTAACCAGCTACTCACCCGAAGGTAGCTTAGGCGGCTGTTGTTTTTCCTGCGGATTTTCTGGTACTGGTTGTTCTTCTCCTGGAACAGGCGCCGGCGCTGGCTCTGATTCTTTATTTTCCTCTTCCTGAATTTTCTTCTGTTCCTCTTCGTATATTGGCCGGGTTTTCTTCCATATCTCGTATTTATCCACAAATTCCTGCTCTTCAGTAGTCAGCCCAACCTTAAGACGTATATATCTGGTAATCAGTTCCGAGTATTTCTCTTCGCCCCAGCCCTTTTCCGGCAGATATCTGCCGAAAAACTCCAGATCGTTGTTTTTCTCGTTAAGCTCTATGGCCTTGAGCCATTGCTGGTAATTTTCCATAAAATCTATTTCTTCAGGCGTTCGCAAAAACGCATTCCTGTCTTTAATAGTTTCGTATGTTTTGGCGTTCCATTTCTCGCCTTGCGGAAATTTATTAAGCAAATCCAGCAATTCCTTATCATTCAAATCCTTCTTTTCTGCCGGATTAACCGGTTCTGTCGTCTCTTTGTTATCTATTGTTTTTAACGGTAATTCACGGGACCGCTCAAACTCTTTTTTCTCCTTCTCGGCTTCAATTTTATCCCTTTCCATCTGACTGAATGTGGAACGGGCCAAGATAGACTTGATATCGCGCGAATGGAACGAGAAACTACCCTTAAGAACAGCATCATCGTAGGAAATATCCAATTCTATTTTGTCGTCGATGATTGATTTGATAATGCCGGTGTATGAAAGATTATTCTTGAGAGTAACGGTCACCCTTTCACCCCGCCTTAACCCATCAAAGGCGTTAGAATCCCGTTTACTTTCGGCCCAGATAGAAAATGTGATGCTGATTATTAATGCGATAAGAATAACGGTGTATAATTTTAATCTTGTCATAAAGCTACTTTCTTATAATCAGTTAACAATAATGCCAGGTCATTCCTGTATCTTAGACCCGCCGAAACTGTATCAACATCACCCGTAGGCGGGCATTAGTTAACTCCCGGCGTAAAGTCGGGATAACTCACTGTAACCCTTCGCTATGCTCAGGGTAAACTTCTAAAGCCTAAGAGCGAGTAAAAAGGCGCGGGTGGGAGTTGCACCCACGCATCACGGTTTTGCAAACCGTTCCCTTGCTACTTGGGTACCGCGCCGCGTTAAAAATACTGAATTAATAATAACTTTTAACAGAAAGGCCAACAAGGAATATTGATATAAAAGTCACGGATGTTGCAGCCGCGCTTCGCTTAGTTCACTCCGCTCCAGTAGGTGCTCGTGCTCATGCTTCGCTTAGTTCGGCTTAATGCTTCCGCTGGCGGGGTGTTTTGCCTATCTTTATTATCACCCGTTTGAGTTTCGCCGGCGAAATGCTCATTTCATCCCTGGGCTTAAGGTTCTTAATGGATGTCTTATCAAAATGGGTCTCGCCCAAATCATTGGCGCCGCTGTGCAGGCTCTTGACCGCATTGTCCAGTCCAACCCTAAACCAATTAGCCTGAATATTCTTGATGGTATCGCCGAAAAAGATGCGGCTGATCGCGGTAATCTTCACAATCTGTCCTTCGCCCCCAAAATAATCCTCGCGCCGGCCTCTTTTCAGTAGCTTCTCCAGGATAAACAGTTTCTTTTCGTGCTCTCCGAAGGGCATCGGCGTGAATTCCGTAAAGCCCTGGGTCTTTTTCTGAATATCCCTCAGGATTTCCATATGCTCGGCAATATGAATCTCGTTTTCCAGATGTCCAAATAACATCATCGCCGAGGTTTTAATACCCAGGTTATGCGTGGTCTTGATGATATCAATCCATTCGGCGGTCTTAATCTTATCCGGGCATATCTTCTTGCGCAGTTTGTCGTTGAGGATATCCGCATCCGCGCCATGCAAGCTAATCAATCCATGTTCCTTGAATTTCTTCAGCACCTCGGCCACGGTCTGCCTGGATTTCTTGCCGATGAAGAATATCTCCAGCGGTGAAAACGCCCTGATACTCACTCCGGGGAAATTCTTGGTCACCTTGGCTAACAAATCAGTGTAGTAATTAAACGACAAAGCGGTATTAACCCCGCCGTAGATGCAGACCTCGCTGATGCCGGGCGTCTCCGCTATCTTTTTCAAAATATCATCTATGCCTAAGGTAAAACTTCCCTGTTCCTTCTTCTTGCGATAGAAAGAGCAATAACGGCAGCTATAACGGCAGATATTGGTGTAACCGATATTCTTGCTGTGCGTAAAACTGACCACGTCGCGATGAATCCGCTTGTTAATCAGATTAGCCGTCTCGTGGATTTCCTGGGCAAAGGCCGGATAACTCTGCATCAGAATAACCGCTTCAATCGGGCTGATTTCCCGGCCCTCCAACGATGATTTAAGTATAATTTTTGGGTCTAGCATATTTTTTATCTTTCTATTACGTAAGTATCGGCTTTATGACGCAAAATAATTATATTCATTTATCCGCCAAAGGCGAATCCCCGCCTGAACGAATCATTCGGGCAGGTGACTCAGGCATAACCATCCCGCCTGCAACGGTCACCCATCAATCCCTTTAGCCAAAAAGACTTATGAATTTATCGGTAATCTCTTCCTGATAAAAAACCTTATCCGGAAAAATCTCGCCTTCAAAGCCGTGCCAATCCGAGCCGGCGCTGATTAAGAGGTTATGTTTCTGGGCAATCTCGGCGTAATAATGGGCGAAAGCCGTGGTCTTACGATAATTAAACGCCTCTATGCCATCCAGCCCGCATTCCACAAATCCGGGCAAAAACTTCTCAAATACCTTGCGGGGCGGATGCGCCCAAACCGCCACGCCGCCGTTCTGATGAATAATCTCAATCACTTCTTTTACCGGCGTCAATAATCGCGGAATATTATTCAACTCATCCTTGAGGTATAACCCAAACGATTCCTTAACCGAGGCCGCATAACCCCGGGCTACCAACAGGTTAGCCAAATGATTACGCCCAACGCTTTCCCCCTTGTTAAATTCATTCAACTCGTCATAGGACAGGTTGATATTATGCTTACGCAGGTTAGTTAACCCTTCCTTTATCCGGCTGATCCGCTCGGCCTGGGTATTATTCAGGAAATCCTGCAATTGCCCGCTCAAACCACCCTTAAAATAGCCCAGTATATGCATCTCGCTTCCGTCATAATTGGCCGTGATTTCTACCCCGCGGATTATCCTCAACCCGTTCGTTTCTTTTTCGCCCAATTCCTGGTAAGCCCCGGCCGTGTCGTGGTCCGTCAAAGAAATCACGTCTAACCCGTTATCACGGGACAACTTAACCACATCTTCGGGTGAATAAACACCGTCTGAATAGGTTGTATGTAAATGCAGGTCTATCTTCATCTTGACTATTGAAATACCGCATTATAGCATTTGCCATATTTTTGTCAAGGGCAAATATTATAATTTATTACATAATATTAGTGTTCTCGCCCGGTTATATTGATTTTGCTGATAAATTACCTGGTTTTATCCGCTTACTTAATCCAATAAATACTTGACTTTTATAAATAAATCAGATAATATTCTTCACCGTATATGAAACACATTTTCATAACCGGCGGCGTGGTTTCCTCACTGGGCAAAGGCCTGACCACCGCTTCCATCGGAATGCTCCTGGAAAGCCGCGGGTTAAAAGTTGCCATTCAGAAATTTGACCCCTATATTAATGTCGATGCCGGCACCATGAGCCCATTCCAACACGGCGAGGTCTATGTCACCGAGGACGGAGCTGAGACCGACTTGGACTTGGGCCATTACGAAAGATTCACCAACGCCAAAATATCCCGGCTCTCCAATTTCACCACCGGCCGGATTTACGGCAGCGTTATTGCCAAGGAACGGGCCGGAGAATACCTGGGCAAGACCGTCCAGGTCATTCCTCACGTCACCAACGAAATTAAGATTGCCATGAAAAACCCATCCAAGGAACCGGTGGACGTGACTATTGCCGAAATGGGCGGCACGGTCGGCGATATTGAATCTCTGCCCTTCCTGGAAGCCATCCGCCAAATTGGCTTTGAAGTGGGCCGGGAAAACGTGCTCTATATCCATTTAACGCTTATTCCATACCTGAGGGCCAGTCAGGAATTAAAGACCAAACCCAGCCAGCAGAGCGTGGGCAAACTCCGGGAAATCGGCATCCAGCCGGATATCCTCATCTGCCGGACTGAAAAATCCATCACCGACGAAATGCGGGACAAACTGGCCATGTTCTGTAATGTCAAGCCCGAACACGTAGTCGAGGAAAAAGACGTTGATTTCAGCATCTATGAAGTGCCGGTCACATTCGCCGACCAAAAACTGGACGAGACCATCATAAACATGCTCTGCCTGAAATGTGGCGACAATAACATCAAGGAATGGCGTGGGATGGTGGAGCGGTTCAGGAAAGCGGACGAAACCGTGGAAATCGCCGTGGTCGGCAAATATCTGGAACTGCAGGACGCCTATAAATCCATATACGAAGCCCTGACACACGGCGGCATCGCCAATAATGTCCGTCTTAAAATAAAACGGATCAACAGCGAGGACATCGAAAAACAGGGCGCGGAAAAAATGCTCCAGGGCGTCCGGGGCATCCTGGTGCCGGGCGGCTTCGGCAATCGGGGCATCGAAGGAAAAATCGCGGCGGTCAAATACGCCCGGGAAAAGAAAATCCCGTTTTTCGGCATCTGCTTAGGCATGCAGTGCGCCACCATAGAATTCGCCCGGAATGTTCTGGGCCTGCCAGAAGCGCATAGCTCCGAGTTCGCCCCGAATACGGCCCATCCGGTAATTAATCTGATGACCGAACAGCGTCGGATAACCAACCTGGGCGGAACCATGCGCCTGGGCTCATATCCCTGCAAACTCAAGGCCGACTCGCTGGCCTCCAGGTCATACCAGGCGGAACTCATCCAGGAACGACACCGTCACCGCTATGAATTCAATAATAATTATAAAGACCGGTTTGCCGGCGAAGGATTTGACGTAGCCGGCACCTGTACGATTAATGACTTGCAGGGAAAACCCGTTACCGACCTGGTAGAAATCATAGAATTAAAAAACCATCCCTGGTTTGTGGGCGTGCAATTCCATCCGGAATTCAAATCCAAACCTATTAAACCTCACCCGCTCTTCAGGGATTTTATAAAAGCATCTTTACGCGCCGTTTGATGGTCCCGAATTATTTCGAGGCCGGAATTGCCGCGCGTTATCCCCTAATGATTAAGGATAGCATATGACAGCAGATGAAATAAAGTTTGAGAAAAAAGTGGACGAGGGCTGGAAACAGAAAGCCACCGAGGAAAAAGAGCAGCTGGCCCAGGAGGCAAGCAAAGCGCCCCAGGAATTTCCGCCGCCTGATTTTCACACCTATCTGGCTTCGCTATCAGCCCAGGCCTTAATCTCGCTCGGGCAGATGGAAAACCCGATGACTAAGAAAAAGGAAACCGACCTGCTCCAAGGCCGTTATATTATTGACATCCTGGTTATGCTCAAGGAAAAGACTAAAGGCAACCTGTCCAAGGAAGAAGAAGCCAATTTCCAGAGCTTGATTTCCGGCCTGCAACTCCTCTATGTTAAGCTAAACAAGAAAACTTAGCAACTTCTGCCACTAAGGCACGAAGACACTAAAAAGAAATTAAAGGAATGTTTTCTTTGTGCCTTGGTGTCTTTGTGGCAAATTTATTACTGACCAAAACTTATGCTCTCTAAAGGATATCTGATTTCCGCCGGCATCATCGTCTTTTGGCTGGTCATGACCGGCCTGTTCATCCGCCGGGAAATACTGCCCTCTTTGCCGTCCCTGGACCAGCCGTCCTACGAGGCCTACCTCAAATCACAAGTTGAGAACCAGTCCATCAAAATGGGCATCTATTTCAAGGGTGAGCGCATCGGCTCGTCCCAGACCGATATTGAACCCCTGGTCAACAACGAGACCAAAATCAGGAACCTGACCACCATCAGCCTGCCATCCATGATGGAAATAATGTTATCAACCAACCGCCGGACCAAAAAGGCAGCTCCGCCAGACACGCCCAGGAAAAACACTAAATCAGATACGGCTAAGATGGTATTCTCCGGCTATTCGCTGGTGGACGCTAAATACAAACTGAAGTCATTCTCCTTCTCAGCTCAAAGCCCGTTCCTGAATTACGCCATCTCCGGCCAGGTCAAGGATGACCTCATGGAAATTACCCTATCTGACGGCCTAAAAAGCTCCACCAACTATCTGCCTTATAAAGGAGACTCAACCGTTTCAGACGGATTGTCGCCTTTTGTTTCCATGCCCTATCTGACCGTCGGCAAGGAATGGTCCATCAACTACATCAACCCCTTTGGCGCGTCCATGCAGACATTAAAAGCACGGGTGGAAAGCCGGACTCAGATAGAATGGCAGAACCAGATGAACGATGTCTATGAAGTGGTGTTAAGCGAGCCCGGAACCGCCAAGTCACCGCTGAACTACACGGCATATATTACGCCGGAAGGCAAGATACTCAGGCAGGAAATACTTTTACCGGGATTATACTTATTAAGAGAATAGCCCGTTATACGTCATTCCCCGTACGGGGAATCCAGATGCTATTGTTTTATACTGGATTCCCGCTTTCGCGGGAATGACAAACGATACGAAAATAACTGCCCAAAGGAATTATATGATAGAACTGAAAAATGTCACCAAACTCTACGGCGCCAAAAAGGCGGTCGATGGACTGAACCTGAGCGTGCCAGCCGGAAAACTCTTCGCATTTATCGGCCCGAACGGCGCGGGCAAGACCACCACGGTTAAGATGATGGCCGGACTGCTCCACCCGACATCAGGCGAAATCTTCATTGATGGCAAGAACATCTCCAACGATGCGCTGGACCTGAAACGAATGATCGCCTATATCCCGGACCAGCCGTTCCTGTACGAAAAACTATCCGGCCGTGAATTCCTCAATTTCATCGGCCAGGTCTACCAGATTCCCAAATCAGAGCTCAATGCCGATATCGACCACTACCTGGAACTTTTCCAGATGAAAGAATACATCGACCAACTCATTGAAAGTTACTCGCTGGGCATGAAACAGAAGATAGTCATCACCGCCGGCATACTCCACAAACCCCGGCTCATCGTGGTGGACGAACCATTAGTCGGGCTGGACCCGTCTAATGTCAAGGTGGTCAAGGAATTATTCCGGCAGTTGGTCAGGAACGGCGCGACGATTTTCATGTCCACCCATATCCTATCGATTGCCCAGGAGATTGCCGATGTTATCGGCGTGATTTACCAGGGCAAACTCATTGCCCAGGGAACCTTTGAGGAACTCAAATCACAAGGAAAAAATAATCCGGATGTTAATCTTGAGGATATATTCCTAACCTTATGCCGAGAAACCTGTGAAACCACAGATGTACCCGATGCGCTCCAGTAGGTGCTCTCGACCATTGCTACGCAAAGGGAACACAGATAGACACAGATAATTAAATCAGCGTTTATCAGCGTGCATCTGCGGAGTCGCAACCCTTACAGGATAAACTCCGTCCCGATTATTTCGGGGCGGTTGCAATAATTATATGTCAACGCTTTCCGCGCTTTACAGATTCCGTTTCCGGGCCCTGGCCAACCAATCCACCCAGCAAATGGACACCAACAAGCTCAAATTAATCATCGTCTCCACATCAGCCATTGTCCTTTGGGCGAGCATCTTTATCTTCTTCCATAACTCCCTGCATTTCGTGCATGGCTTCCAGGAAATCGGCGACCTGGTCCGGATTTACTTCATGGCCCTGTTCTTCTTTGCCCTGGGCGTGATGTTAGTCCTCAGCAACGTCATTATCAATTACTCCTCGCTCTTCCATTCGCCCGAGACGGACTATCTTATCTCTCTGCCGGTTTCATCCGGCAGGATATTCTTCTACAAACTGACCGAATCCATTGCCTTTTCATCCTGGGCGTTTTTATTCTTGGGCTCGCCGCTCTTGATTGCCTTCGGCGTTGACCGCCATGCCGGCCCGCTCTACTATGTCTGGATGGTTCTCTTCTCCGCGGTATTCATCACCCTGCCGGCGCTAATTGGCAGCCTGCTCAGCATCATCATCGGCCGGTTCCTGCCCCGCCATCGCCGGGCCATCCTGCTGGCGCTCATCGGTATTGTAGCCATTGCCGTGGCGTTTCTGATTACCCAGATGGCTGACTTAAGAGGCACCAGTTTTGCGTTCTCAGCCGGCTGGATGCACAAATTCATGAGCAAACTCTCATTCGCCCAGAACCCGCTACTGCCCAGTTTCTGGGTCACCCGGGGCCTGTTCAGCGCCGCTGAATCAGGCGGCGCCCGGGACACCATCTTCTTCTTCCTGCTCCTGCTGTCCCAGGTATTATTCCTGGGCCTGGTGGCTCATTGGATGGCGTCGGTCTTTTACTTCTCCGGCTACTCGCTGGTCCGCTCCTCGCGCCGGGACAATAAATACAAACCCGTTTCGCTGGTTGACCGGATGACCCATCTGGCGCTCTGGTTCCTGGACCGGCCCTTAAGATTGATTATCATCAAAGACATCAAAACCCTGATGCGCGACCCGGTCCAGTGGACCCAATTGCTCATCTTCTTCGGACTGCTGGCCATCTATTTCATTAATATCAAGAACATCCCCTACATCAACCTGCAGGAAAATATGTGGCAGTATCTGGTCTCATCGCTCAACCTGATTGCCACTACCCTGACCCTGGCCACCTTCACCACTCGGTTCGTCTATCCGCAGATTAGTTTGGAAGGCAAGCGATTCTGGATAATCGGCATGATGCCCTTAAAGCGCGAGGATATCTTCTACAGCAAACTGGTCTTTGCACTATGCGGGGCCATCCTGATTACCGAACCACTGGTATTTATCTCGTCCTACCAGCTTGAGGTGCCGTCATTTATGCTCATGCACCATCTCTATGTCGCGTTCCTCATCTGCTTAGGCCTGTCCTCCATTGCCGTGACATTAGGCGTGCTCTATCCCAATATGCGCGAGGACAACCCGTCCAAGATTGTCTCCGGATTCGGCGGCACTCTCACACTGGTTATGTCTCTCTTGTATGTCCTGAGCATTATCGTAATCGGCAGTTTACCCTCACATCTTTACTATATCCTGCACCGTATCGATATTGAAACATTTATGCAATTCCAGACCATCAGCATCATTGTCATATCCGCCATCGCTATTATCACTACCGGATTCTCGGTCTGGCTGGGACTAAGAACTATCCGGAAGATGGAGGTATAACGCAACCACAGATGACACGGATAAGATTTTCTTTAACTATACATTTTATATAACGACACCCTAACCCCTATGGGGGGATACCCTATTGGGGGAGAGACCATACCCTATCCCCCCGCCCCCTATACCCTGTCCGGAGGAATGCGATACCCTGTCCCCCTCCCCCCTATACCCTATGGGGTGGAGGACCATACCCTATCCCCCCTCTCCCTATACCCTATCGGAAGGAACGCGATATCCTATCCCCCTCCCCCCTATACCCTATCCCCGCCAGCCGGATAGGGTGGTCGATGGAACCATTCTGATGGGCGCCACTCTACGAACCCTGACGGGTTCTTCCTACGACCCTGAGGGGTCTCAGGACGAGAACCCCGAAGGGCAGAGCGAGAACCCGGAACGGGTAAGGACGCCACCGGACCTGCCTACCGTCAGGCAGGCGGGCAGGCAGGCAGGGGGATTAGAAATCAGGTTTTTACCATAACTTGTTAAAAATAAGTGCTTTATATAAGCATTTGGGTGCCTTTTCCAGTCATTTTTAGGCCGTTTCTGGGTCATTTAGAGAGTTCTCTCAGCCATTCAGAGAGTTCTCTCAGCCGTCCAGAGAGTTCTCTCAGCCGTCCAGAGAGTTCTCTCAGCCGTCCAGAGAGTTCTCTCAGCCATCCAGAGAGTTCTCTCAGCCATTCAGAGAGTTCTCTCAACCATTCAGAGAGTTCTCTCAACCATTCAGAGAGTTCTCTCAGCCATTCAGAGAGTTCTCCCAGTCATCCAGAGAACTCTCCCAATCATCCCTGGGTGGAATCTTTCATCCCTTGGAATGAACCTTTCATCCTTGAGGCTAAATCCTTCATCCCTTGGCCTGAACCCTTCATCCCTCAGGCGGATTTCTTCCCCGATATGGCGGACTTCTTCCCCACCAGCGGGATTGGGAAAATTTTTCGTGGTGGATTAGAATTAGAAGTGTGCCAAATCCGCCCCTACGGGCGGTGGGTAGCCACCGGAAAACTATGCTTTAGAACGCAAGAGAATAGCCCCTTCCCTAGGGGCGGCCTACCCGCCTCTGGAGGGGACTGTCCCACGAATGGTCCAATCTATAGTGTATCTTTCGTCTTGATCGCTAGTTTTTAGACACGCTCTGTGTCACCGGACAAGATTATTACAGATTACCAATTTACCCAACCTTATCAAATACCGCACAGACAAAATCAGCAAGCTGTTTTGACATCGAATCCGTGTTGTGCGCATAAGCAAATAATTTTTTCATCGGTATCATAACCTCAAGCGTCAGTGCTTTTTTCCCTTCTTGAATACACTTAACATACCGTGGTATGATTTCTTGAGAAAATTTAAATCTGGGAGACTCCAGTTCGTTTTTTATAATTGGTAAATCTATTTTCTTATGGCAATGAAGCCTGACTCTCAATGAACCAGTCCGCCAAGTAGGATCTAACCATGCCCACTCCAGTCGCTTTGCCCTGCCTCCGGCGACAATAAGCTCTGCTATTGAACCAGGCTTAAACCATTTCCACCCGCGCTTACGTAATCCCTGCCTTGTTAATTCCCATAGCTTTGCAAAATTTTCTCTATTCCTTTTAGCTATCTTTTCGTTAGGATCCTGTAAGTTGCCTATTTCAGGTATTGCCGGTTCAAAGCCGAAATGCTTAAATATGTCATGTAAAGCCCGGTTAAATTCTGTTGCAGTTCTATTAGAGAGGCTTTTATTTAATATCTCATAAAAATCAGACCAGATAAAGTGCCTGCGCCCGTTTTTCGGCTTCAAGTACTTCTTGTTCTTATCGACCGCATCAGGCACATCGGTCGGATAACCCGTTATAAATGCCAAATGACTTATAGCCGGAAGGGAAAGGTATGTATTTAGCTGCCCCTTTCCTTTATACCCTTGTCCTTCTGGAGACCATAGCTTATTCTCAATGCCAATGGATTTGTTATTCTTTAAATCAATAACCATGTCTATGCGGGAATTCTTAAACGGGACCTGGGTTTTTATATCAATAATACCATCCTTGGATACTTTTTCATTGTATAAATAGGTTAGAAAGTTGCCGGCAAACACCTTATCCTTTTCAAGCGTTGCGGCAAGACACTCGGTCAAAAAGTCTTCTTTCTCGCCAGTATACCTCATTAAACGAACAAATAAATCAGCCATAGGTCTACCTTTTCATTTTTCCCCTATTTCATTAATTGTCTTTTCCAGCTTTTTCATATGCTCTATCCTGCTATTTTATACGGTTAATATAAACAATAATGCCTCGAGAAAAACGGGCGAGTCTCTTTCTAATTTGTTCCGGCTTGGGATGAGCGTCAAATAACCTATGCGTCGGAATAGAAACCTCTAAAACAGGTTTTACTTTCCCTTTAATCTTGCCAACAGAGTCAATGATATCTACATCATCATAATATTGGAATCTTCTTGACTGCAAGAACTTTTTCGCCTTGGCAATGTAGTAATTCTGGCGTTTCTTGAAATAAATCCGGGCTCTAAGCACACCAGGAACCACAACCGGATCAAGCCATACAGATTCTATTGTTTTTGAGCTTTCATCCCAGCACCATTGACCTGCTTTACTCATTGCCACGCTTGAATCCCAACCTATTTTTTTCAGCCACTCTGAGGTCAGATCCCAATATTTCAAAAACTTCTTTGCCGCTTCAGTATTATTGTTTAAATCACCAATCTCCGTTGGTGGCCTGAAGCCAAGGCGGTCAAAAAGATTAAATAGTGCCTGAGTAAATGAACAGTTCGGATATTTCCTGGCGCTTGACTCCAACTTCCTGTAAAAGTCGCTCCATAAAAAATGCGCCCGCTTGCCATTTGGCTTTAAATAGCGCCTTGCTCGCTTAACCCTTTCATTCACATTTACGTATTCTCTGGTAATAAAAGCCAGCCGGTCTATGGGAAGGTCTAAATATTTTAATAATTGCCCTTTGCCCTCTGGTGAATCAAGTTTGTTTTCAATCCCTATCTTTTTCCGCTTATTAAGAATAATCTCCATATCTATGCGTGAATTAGGTCCGGATTGCTGGGTCTTTATCTCTATTTTAGCCGTGCTAATAGGAACGCTATCCACTTTTTCGCCACAAAGCACCGTAAGGAATTTTCTGCAAAAGTCAGGGTTTTCCTTAAGGGTTGCAGCTAAGCATTCAGTAAGTGTATTTTCTCTCGCGTTACTCAGCTTCAAAAGCTTAGTAAAAAGATCTGACATTATAATCCTCTAATTTCTGAGCACGATATTTATTTTATCTTCAGCATTGAAATAATCTCATAAGTTGCGACATCAGCATTGGCTTGCAGGTTTTCCTTTGCGCGCAAGGACATCTCGCTGGTTGTCATTTGGTCAACAATTATTTCCGTAATCTTCCTGCCAATATCGCCTTTTCTTTTGAGGTGTGAACACAACGCTCGCTTAGTTTTCTTTTCCATATATTCTAAATCCTACCATTTTGCTCTTTACCGGGCAAGGTTTTGTGTTAACGGGGGGAATGAAGCTACCCTACCTTAGCGCGTCGGCCATGGTATAAAATCCCGGCCGGGCCTGGGCCAGGAAACGGGCTACCTTTAACGCCCCGCGGCTGAAGATGTCTCTGGTGTGGACCCGGTGGGTCAATTCAATGCGCTCGCCTAAGGTGCTGTAAATAGCCGTGTGGTCACCCACTACATCGCCTATCCGTAATGAGTGGGTCGGTATCTTTTTGCCGGTCTGAGCGGTAATGGCGTCTGCCAAACGGATGGCCGTGCCGCTGGGCGCGTCTTTCTTGAACCGGTGATGTGTCTCTACTATCTCTATGTCATATTCCTGGCCTAATACAGCCGCAATCTGGGGCGCGACCTTGAAGAGCAGATTGGCGCCGATACTCATATTCGGACTAATCAAGCAGGCAATCTTCTTGCCGGCTAAACGAATCTTATTCTTCTGCGCTGTGCTCAGTCCGGTGGTACCGATTAACAGAGCGGTCTTGTATTTCAAGCATTCCTTGAGAATCTTCATTGTTCCGGCTGGCTGGGAGAAATCTATCATTACGCCTATTTTTTTATCCATATTTGCAGACAGCCGAACGCCCAACGCTTTGCCTAATCCGGCCATAAGTCCGATGTCCTTGTCAATACTGGGATTGTCCGAACGGTCAATGGCCGCGACCAGTTGTAAGTCCTTTGACTCAGCGATGAGCCGGACCAGTGACAGACCCATCTTTCCCGATGCGCCGTTTATGCCTATCGTAATCATAACACTAATTAACCTTTCCCAAACTACAAGTCAAAGATTTTTAACACGAATCACACGAATGAAAACAAAGAATATTTAACAACGGGATTACACTGATTAAACTGATAGATTCGTTTCACTCACTACAAGTAATTCTAATCCGATAAATCCGTTAAATCCTGTTGTCTAATTTATTGGCACCCTTTGTGGTTAAGTATTCCGGCTATTTGTCTGGTCGCTTTATAGATATTATTTGTGTTTAATATTCCCGATGAAACCGCTATCCTGAGCGGCTCCTTAAATAGTTTCTTATGCGCCTTCAATAACACCGGTAGATTACCGGCCGTTATACCGCCAATAGCCACATACGGAATATGTATCTTCTTAGCCACTTCTTTGAGGTAACTGAATCCGGCCGGCGCCAGATGCGGTTTGGTGGGCGATGAGAACATCGGACCGACCGAGATGTAATCAGCCCCATTCCTCTGGGCGGCCAGCGCCTCGGCAATGGAATGGCTGGTGGCACCGATAATCTTATCCGGCCCCAATATCCTCCGGGCATCGCGGATGGAACAATCAGTGGCGCCCAGATGCACGCCATCGGCATTGCTCAGCAAGGCAATATCAATCCGGTTATTGATGATAAACAAGACCTGATGGGCTCTGGTAATCTTCCTCAGTTTTATGGCCAGTTTCAGTAATTCCTTATCATCCAGACATTCGGCCCTTAGTTGAATGGCTCCTACTCCGCCCTTAATCAAATCCCTGATAATCTTCTCGTTCCAGACGCCCGGCACCAGGACATACAACCGGAGACGCTCAAGTCCTTTTTTAGGGTATAGGATAAAGAAGAACTCCTGTTGCAATTGGTATGCCTCAAAACGCAGGCGCTCAATTTCTTTAACCAAACGAGGCATTTCGGTCTTGAGATATTCAGCGATAGAGCGCAGCGCCTCGCCCAAACGGCTAAAGTTGCTGATGATAATCTCAGGCGTGGTCTTGGCAGAGGTTGGGGTTTCCTTGCCGATATCGGACTGGATATCCCGGTTGGCCAGCATCTGCCGATTGCAGGACTTGAGGATAGTGACCAAGTTATGCCTGATGCTCCGGGCCTTGGCGCTTAGGTTCGTATCCTCCAGGACAAAACGGGCGTAATCCTCGATGACCCGTGTTGCCTCCCTGGCCCGATTGGCATTGACGTCAATGATACGGAAATACAGCATAGAGCGTATAGCGTAGAGCGTATAGCGTAGAGAGAACCTTGTCTCTATGCTCTTTGCTCTAAGCTTCCTATCACATCTTCTCCTTGGATTATTTCTATTTTTATCTTCAGGTAATAGCAGGGAATTCCCGCTGGGATTGTTACGCCTTTCAGACGCAGCGCGTCCTTTTCCGTGGTCACAAACGTCTCGGCTTTTTCCATCTTCGCCTTAAGGAACATGGTCTGGAGGTCCGGCTGGGAATAGTAATAATGGTCCGGGAATATAGACAGCCCTTTGACTGTGCAGAGCGTATTCAGGGTCTTGTGGAACTGGAACGGATTGCCGATGCCGCAGAATTCCCAGACCGGCTTGTCTTTGATTTCGGACAGGTCAATGGTTTTATCCGAATGGGCCATATCAACCAGATATTGCGGTTTATGAATGGCCTTGACTATCTTCTTGTTATACCTTTTAAGTTTCTCCTCCAGCATATTGAGTTGCTCCGGGGTAACTAAATCAACATGGGTCAGCACAAAGATATCGGCCCGCTTGAGCGAGGCCAGCGGCTCGCGCAGAATCCCGGCCGGCATCAGCCGTCCCTTGCCGAACGGATTTGTCGCGTCTATCAATACGATATCTACATCACGCCTTAACGCAAGATGCTGGAACCCGTCATCAAGGATAATGGTCTGGACACCCTGTTCTTTTATCAATTTCTCACCGGCGCTGACCCGGTCCGGATTGGCGACTCGAATAACACTATTGGAAAGCGTTATATCCTCATCATCATTGATAAATCCCCCTGTTTCCCCCTTTGACAAAGGGGGATTGAGGGGGATTTTTGATTTACGTCCATATCCTCTTGCAAGGATTCCCACCTTACAACTCTTCGATAGTTTCTCAGCCAGATAAAGGACAAAGGGGGTTTTGCCGGTCCCGCCCACGGTCAGATTGCCCACACTAATAACATAGGCAGGCAGTTTATATGACCTAAAAATACCCAGCCAATAGAATAACAACCGTAGTTTAATACCGATATAATAGAAGAATGACAGCGCTCTCAATACCAATCTGACCTCCCACCAAAACAAACCCTTGGGATTCTGGTGCACCGCCATAAACCAAACCTGTCTGATGAACTTCATAATGGTAATTATTTAACACACCCCTGGCCCCTCTTAATAGAGGGGAACGCTATCGTAACGGGGTCAACCCCGCACATAAGTATAATGACCAACTAGACACTTATATACTACCGTTTAACTAACTTCCTTGCAGTATTGTTAACATAGTTTATGTGCGGGGTCAATGCATTTATTACGGTAAATATTGAATATCGTGACCGCTTACTATATAATAATCCGAATTTCCACCATAACCGTAACTAAGGAGGGATTAGACTATGGTTATCAGACATACCAAATTGGTTTTAGGCGCGCTGCTTATTGTTTTCATCTTGGCATCCTGCAAGTCATCCGGAGCAAAAACATCCGTGAACATTCCCAAGAATGTGGACCCTAAATACGCGGCCAATCTCCAATCGGCGTTGAATGAGGCCGGCGAGAACGCCCCGGAATTGCTCAAGGTCCTGACTACGCTCAAGGGCGAGGAACTGGCCGGCGCATCGTTCCTCATCAGCACCATGCCCTTTCCGGACCTGATTTCCATCAAGGCCGATTACCTGCTGGAACACATCCATTACGCTTACTTGATAAAACATAAATACCCTTGGATGAAGGATATGCCTGAGGATACTTTTTTGGCCTATGTCCTACCTTACCGGATGGCTGAAGAGCCGATTACCGCGCACCGCAAATATTTCTACGAGCAGTTAGACCCGCTGGTCCGGGATTGCGAGACGATGTTAGAAGCGGCTTACCAGGTCAATCTTTGGCTGGGCGGAGAACGCAAAGACGCCCCGGCCGGATACGCCAAGCAGCGGGTCCATTTTGAGCCGAGCGAAGGACGGGACAAATCGCCCTTTGCCACCCTGTTATCCAGTCAGGGACGCTGCGAGGAGATGATGATTATCTTTATGGCCGCCACCCGGGCAGTCGGCATACCATCCCGGAGCGTTTACACGCCTTACTGGCCTAAATGCGACAACAACCACGCCTGGACCGAGATTTGGTCTGGCGATAAATGGTTTTCTATGGGTAGCTGCGAGCCCTCGCTCCAGTCAGCCATGGCCGCCACAGCCGGCCGGGCCTGGTTTACGGAATTCTCAGCCACCGGCGCGGCGATTTACTGCGCCCGGTTCGGACAGCCCGAAGATAAATCCACCATCTATAAAGCCAGCAAAAAGGATTCTATCCTGAACGTCCTGTCTAATTATTCGCTGACCTGCAAACTGGATATCACGGTGCTGGACTCGGACGGCCAGCCCGTTTCAGGCACGCCGGTGAACCTGTCCGTGGTGAACTGGGCCGTATTCCAGAAAGTGGCTATGCAGAAGACCGACGCCCAAGGTAAGGCCACGCTTACCACCGGCATCGGACAGTATATGCTCAGCGCCGGGAATAACGGACAACTGGACTGGCAGATTATCTCAACTAAACAAGGCACCCTGCCCGTGACCATGACGCTGTCCGCCAAGGGGTTCCCATCCGGTTATTACACCCTGCGCTTCCCGGAGACCCATGCGGCGTATGTGGCGTTCAATCCGGCCGCGGCCAATGCCAGGCCTGACCCGGAAGTCCCGGAGCGATACAAGAAAATCAACGCCAACCATTGCCCGATAGCGCCGCCGGAAACATATTATTGCCAGGAATTCAAGATAGAGGAACACCCGGATGTTAACGAGCTGATAATGTCCAGCCCGCTCTCCGGCAATATCATCAGCGCGTTGAAACGCTCAGGCGGCAACTGGACGGAAATCGCCGCGGCTATGAAAGAAGCCACCAAGGAACAGAAAGAAGATATGTTCTGGCTGGTAGCCCAGATGAACCTGGTGGACAGCATTGAAACCAACCAAGCCATCCTGCTGGAACACGTTAAGTACAGCCAATCAGCCCGAAGCCAAATGCCGGTAAAGGTAACCGACGACATTTACCATTCGTATGTGCTGTCGCCCCGGATGCCTTATATGCATATCTACCAGTGGCGCAAGGACCTTTATGACCTGCTCATGCCGGTGGTTAATAAAGGCGGGAAGCCGGCCACCATTACCGAGGCGGCTCTGCGCATCAACCGGTGGATTGAACAGAACATCAAGATAGCGGACTCAACCAGCGGCCGGTTCTTCTGTTCGCCCAATCCGGCCGATGTCTTTAAGAGCCGGCGCGCGCTTAAGGGCGGACCGGTCGTGTCAACCGTGGCCGCATTACGGGCCGTGGGCATCCCGGCCAATATCAAATCCAACTGGGTGGAATTTTACGACGGCGCCAACTGGATGCCGCTTTATCCGATGGACAGCCAGAACCTGGGCAAGACGGAATTAAACGAGGATACCAAAAAGCAATATGTCAAAAAAGGCGGGGCGAGAATCATCACCACCCGGAACGGATTTGAATACCAGCCCAGCGATCCGAATTACGGAATCTCCAAGTTCAGCGAAGGCGGCTGGGATTTCCTGGAAGAGGAACTCAACGTCAGCAATGGATGGATGACCGCGGCCCCGGGCGAGTATCTCCTGACCGCCGCCAGCCGTAACGCCAACGGAGATGTGCTTATCTACGCTCAACCGATTACCATCACCTCGGAAAAAGGCATTGAGGTGACCGTACCGCTGGATTTACCGGTCGAGATGCTGAGCGCCTCGGAACGGTCGGTCCGGGAACTCAAGACCCTGCCGGATTTCACCCTGAAGGATAAGGCCGGCCAGGCGCACAGTTTCAAAGAGGCGCTCAAGGATAATAATATACTCCTGGTGTTCTTCACCCTGGAGTCCGAACCGTCCCTGAGGATGCTCCCGCTGATTCAGTCAACCATAAACCAGGCCAAATCAGCCGGCGTGGAAATCTGGCCAGTGCTGATTGACGAAAAAGGCGAAAACGACGAGCGGATTAGCGGCATATCCCTGCCGATACTGCTGGATAAGGATATGGCCGTGGCCAAACAGTTTATCCCGGATGTGGCCGCCAAGAAAAAGGAGATTATGCCTTCAGTACTCCTGATAAACAAGGCCGGCCAAATTATTCTTTGGAAAGAGGGGTACAACCTGGCTATCAACAGTATTTTGGCAGATAGTTTCACCGCATTGCTGGGCGGAAAATCTGAGACCACCACCCTGGAGTCGCTCCAGAAACAGGTAAAATTCCAAGAGACTGATTTAGCCGGACTGGAATACATCCAGAAAGGACTGGAAAACCTGGAAGGCGGCAACTATGCCCAGGCGGTCGAGTATTACCGGAAAGCGGTCGACTGCTTCCCGAACATCTCCGGCCTGTGGTATAATTACGCCTGCGCCCTGTCGCGCAATAATAACATTGACGACGCCTTTACGGCCCTGAAAAAGGCCATTGAATTCGGGATGACCGGCCTGGACTGGGCCAAGAAAGACCCGGACCTGGAAAACCTGCGCCGGGATAAGCGATTCAAAGAATTGATACCGTAATTTATTGATATTATCGGCTAAAATAAATATAATAGCAAAACCGTAGTAAAGGAAATTAGTAAGAAACGGTCCCGAATACTTGAGGGACAAAGAGGAGAACGTATGAAAGTACTGATTTGCGATAAGGTGGAAACCTCGGCCATAGAAAAGATGAGCAAAGGCGGCCTGACGGTTGACAACAAAGCCGGAATAAAGCCGGAAGAGCTGTTACAAATCGTGGGCAACTACGATATCATGGTGGTGCGCAGCGCGACCAAGGCCACCAAGGAGGTCATCGAAAAAGGCAAGAACCTAAAACTCATCGTTCGCGGCGGAGTCGGCATGGACAATATCGACGCCGAGGCGGCCAAGAAAGCCAATATCAAGGTGGAGAACACACCCGAAGCATCGTCTATCTCGGTGGCCGAACTGACCATCGGATTGATGTTCGCCCTGGCCCGGAAAATCACCATTGCGGACAGCACTATGAAAGCCGGCAAATGGGAAAAGAAGCGCCTGGAAGGCACCGAACTTTATAAGAAGACGCTCGGATTAGTCGGCGTGGGCCGAATCGGATTTGAAGCGGCCAAACGGGCCACAGCCCTGGGCATGTCCGTAGTCGGATATGACCCATACTTAAATCCGGTACCCGAACACATCACTAAGGCCGGTATCAAGATGGTCAAGACCGTAGATGAAATATACAGCCAGAGCGATTACATCTCGCTCCATATGCCCAAGACCAAAGAGACGGCCGGAATGATTAACGCCGATGCGTTCAAGAAGATGAAGAAGACCGCCTATATCCTCAACTGCGCCCGGGGCGGCATCATCGTGGAAAAAGACCTGGCTGAAGCGCTCAAGGCCGGCACCATTGCCGGAGCGGCCATTGACGTCTACGAGAAAGAACCTGTTACGCCGGATAATCCGTTGCTGGCGGTCGGAGAGAAAATAATCCTGACCCCCCATTTGGGCGCCTCTTCGGCCGAAGGCCAAAACCGGGTGGGCGATGCCGTGGCTGATAAACTTATAGCTTTTGCCAAATAGAAACTGTTAGCGACACCGAAGAGTTACAGTTTCTTGTCCCGCCAAAGCGGGAGAAATAAACTTATGCAGGACTTGACCATTAACACCAAGCCGCTGGAAGACAATATCTGCCTGGTATCACTTGACGGCTTTTTGAATACCGAAACATCTGAAACGCTCCGCAAGGCGTTTGATGATTTAATAGACAGCCGAATCTGGAAATTCGTGGTGGATTTGTCCGGCGTGAGTTATATGGGCAGCCCGGGCATCGGATTATTCATCTCGCTGCTGGATACACTGGATGCGCATAAGGGCACAATTGTCTTTATCAGCCCCCAGGAAAATGTCAAGGAGGTGTTCAAGCTGTTCCAACTATCCACCTTCTACAGCATTACCAATAGCCTGCAGGATGCGATTAAAGAACTAAAAGGATTGTCTCATTAAACTTAGAGCCCCGACAAAAACTGCCTGCCCCGCCGGGGCGGGGTCGGGATAACTCGCTGATAACGTCCCCCTGGGACTAACAGCGAGTAAGGAGCAAACAAATGACTGATATCCTGCCTTTTTATGGGATTACCTATAACAAGTCCAAAATCAAGGACTATGGACTGGTTCTGACCCAGCCCTATGATAAAATCACGCCCGAGATGCAGACCGTCTACTATAAAAGAAGCCCCTATAACCTGGTGCGCATCACCAAGGGCAAAGACCTTAAGGGTGACAATAACGATAATAATAAATACACCCGGGCGGCTGAATTCATGGACGCCTGGCTGGCTAAAAACATCCTGACTCAGGATAAAAAACGGGCCGTCTATGCCTATCATCAGGAATATCACCCGCCGGTCAAGGGAAAATCATCCGGCGCTGCGGAAATCAGGAAGGGCTTCATCGCCCTAATGCATCTGGTAGAATTCGGCAAGGGCGGCGTTCATCCGCACGAGCGGACGCTCCTCAAGCCCAAGCAGGACCGGCTCAGCACCATGCGCGCGGTGGGCGGATCGACCGGGCAGATTTTCATGCTTTATTCCGACCCGAAACTAATCATCAATCACGCCCTGGCCAAGGTCACCAACTACCACCCGGCTGACATCAAGCTCAAGGATGATTACGGCGTAATTCATAAACTCTGGAAGGTAACCGACCCGAAGATAATCAAGACCGTCCAGGAAACCATGAAGAAGCGGGACGTTTTTATCGCGGACGGCCATCACCGCTACGAAACAGCCGTTAATTACCGCAACGAGATGCGCGCCCTGGGACTGAAATGCCTGGGCAACGAATCATTCGAGAACCGGATGATGACCTTTGTCAATATGGATGACAAGGGACTGACCGTTCTGCCCACGCACCGGCTTATCTTCGGGCTAAAGGATTTCTCGTTTAATAACTTCATGGCTAAACTAAAACAGTATTTCTGGATTAACGAATATCCCGGCCGTAATCCCAAGGAGGAAAAAGCCAGCCGGAACGAATTCTCCGAAGACCTGAAAATGACAGGTGAGCGGGCCCATGCCTTCGGCTTGATTGTCAAGGGCGTGAAAAAATACTTCGTGCTCACACTCAAGAACGAGAAGGTAATGAATAAGGTTATCACCGAAAAACAATCGCCCACCTGGAAACGACTGGATGTGACGGTTCTCCATTCCCTGATATTAGAAAAACTGCTGGGCATCAACAAAGAGCAGGTGGCCAACGAGGAAAACGTCAACTACATCCGCTCCGAAGACGAGGCTATTGACACTATCCGCAAAGGCAAATACCAGATGGCCTTTATCCTCAATCCGACAAAGATTGAAGAAGTTAAAAATGTCTCGCTCAAGGGCGAACGGATGCCCCAGAAATCAACTGATTTCTATCCCAAGCTCATGAGCGGCATCGTTATCAGCAAGGTAAACTACCTGCACGAAAACGAAACCAAATATAACGCAAAGAACCCGAAGGGACCGCGTTCAGCGAACAAGAAAACCCGCCAGGGCTGTGTTCTCTGCTCTGCGTCATTTAAATGAGCGGTCTGATAATTCCAGACCACTCACCCTGACCCCGAAAGTATTTGGGGAACGGGTCTAATAAGTATAGAAAAGGAGAGTGTTATGCACATAAAACTGTTTATACCCGGTCCGGTTGAGGTCTATCCGGGCGTATTAAACGCCATGTCCACCCCGATGATCGGACACCGGACCAAGGCCTATACCGATTTACACGGCGCGGTCAAATCCAAGCTCCAGCAACTGCTCTATACCAAGAACAAAATATTCCTGTCCACCTCGTCCGGCACCGGACTGATGGAGGCCTGCGTGCGCAACTGCATCAGCAAGCGCGCCGCCCACTTCGTCTGCGGCGAATTCGGCGAAAGATGGTACGGCATCTCACTGGCCAACGGCAAGGAAGCCGATAAGTTTGAAGTCCCGCTGGGCAAGTCCATAAAGCCGGCTATGGTTGACGAAGCCCTCAAAACCGGCAAGTATGACACGGTCTTTGTCACCCACAACGAGACCTCAGTCGGCGTGATGAATCCGTTAAAGGAAATCGCGGACGTGGTTAAAAAGTATCCGGATGTGCTGTTTATGGTCGATGCGGTCAGCTCCATGGCCGGAGCTAAGATAGAAGTTGACGCCTGGGGCATTGACGTCTGCCTGGCCAGCACCCAAAAGGGCTTTGCCCTGCCGCCGGGTTTTGCGGTCTGTTCAATCAGCGCCCAGGCTTTGGAACGCGCCAAGACCGTCAAGAACCGCGGCTATTATTTTGACTTCGTGGAATTTGAGACGTTTGACGCCAAGAACCAGACCCCGACCACGCCCTCGGTCTCGCATATCTTCGCCCTGAATTATCAGTTGGACCAGATGCTCAAGGAAGGACTGGACAACCGCTTTAACCGCCTCAAGGAACTGGCCCAGATGTGCCGCAAGTGGGTCACGGACAACGGATTCAAACTATTCACCGAACCGGGCTATGAATCAATTACCATGACCACAGCGGAGAACACCCGTAAGATTGACATCAAGAAACTCAACGAGGAATTAGGCAAGGTCGGCTATATGATATCGGCCGGCTACGGTAAACTCAAGGACAGCACTTTCCGGATTGCCCATATGGGCGACTGCAACGCCAGCGAACTCAAAGGCCTGCTGGACGCCATGGACAAAATAATAAAGACCCTGTAAACCCCCACACCAATGTATTGGTGTATGGGTAAAGTATCTTAACGGGGCGTTCCCTGATGTAACATTGGGGAGCGCCCCTCTCCCATCTCAAAAACCCTAAAATTACCAAAATACCGGTTTTCTCCCTACATAACCACTTATATAATAACAAGTTACGCAGACAGGGGGGAGTCCCCCCACCCCCCTTACAGGGTTACATTCCCATCCAATTCCTTAGGAGTGGCATCTGATGGGCAAAGGAATGGCATTTGATTACCGAACGGACGGCATCAGTAATGCAAACAGACGCCATTTCTTGTAAACTTAATGTTTTAGTAAGCTGATAAGGGATGGCATCTCTTGGGCAAAGAAACGGCATTTGTTTACCGAACGAACGGCATCCGAAATACGAACAAGCG
>Ga0208373_1001171_pt1 | contig 36935 bp, 29 predicted proteins | sample RifOxyC2_FD_184036 | JGI IMG/M metagenome (GOLD analysis project Ga0208373, IMG submission 184036) | Soil microbial communities from Rifle, Colorado - Rifle Oxygen_injection C2 (SPAdes) | ecosystem: Environmental > Terrestrial > Deep subsurface > Rock core/Sediment | place: Rifle, Colorado...
CCCTGATGTTTTTGAGGAATCTTTAAAAAACATAGCTCAAGATGATATGCCAGATCGTTCTAATCTTAGCTCAAAATCGTTCCACTTATAAGGGTGCACTCCACACCTTACCAGTTGTAATCGCGGTATTTAAAATAGTTCCGCGAATCATTCCATATTTTTTTTCTTCATCAGAAGTAAAAACAAAAACATCCAAAGAAAAATCTCTGCCAGGAAACAATCTTTTCACTTTTATATTTTTCTGATGCTGAGAACCTTTTTCATTAGCAATAACAACCAAATCAATATCGCTGTCTATTGTTTGTGTTCCAAGAGCATAAGAACCAAAAAGAATTATTTTATCAGGCAAAACCGCGTTTGCGATTTTCTCTTTTATTTCTTTTATCTTATTTTCATCAATCATGATTATTTTCTATTTTAACTTTATTATTGAATTTGTATTATACGCTAGACATAACAAACACGCAAAGCAGCAGTGATTTTTTATATCACCATGAGGCCAAAGGTATTCTAGCCTGGCTTGTAAGTGCATTAATTATTTGACTATCCTCCATAAACCCTGAAAAATCAAGCTCTTTTAAGCTTATGCTTATTGTTATATTCCCATCAGGAAATAAGGTTGAAATAGCTGAATTTACAGCAGAAAACCTAGAATAATCAAAATTTAAATCTAAAGTTAAGACAGTATCCCCCTGCTTTTGCGTAAAATATGTAGAGGAGATTACATAGCTAATCTTAGATCCTTCAATAACGGGAGTTGTCCCTACTTTTTTTAAGATTCTTTGTTGTAAAATAGGTCTGATTTTTTCTTCAACAATCCATTTAGCCAAATCATCTATAGTCTCAGGATTAAACGCCTCTACTACAACAAGTTTCTCCTCTTTTGCCACAACAGCAGCTGGTGAATTTCTCAATACAGTGTCGCTTGTCAGTAAAGAAGGGCCTGCCCTTTCAGGCTCCAGAGAAGCACTTTCCTCACCGGAAGGAATCAACGCCTCTCTTAATAATTTCCAGTTAGCCTTAAGATCAATTCCTCGATTTAAACATTTTTCTAATTCCTCTACTAAAATTTGGACAGTCCTATTATCTAATCCTGCCTGTCCTGATCTTCCATAACCTTCAACAAGATGATTAACATTAGCTTTAATTTCTTCATTATCGTAATTTCCAAGTGCCACATCACTAAATATCAATAAAAGCTCAAGCATTGAAACTAAGCGGCCGCTTATGTTTTTACTGTTAGGAATGTCACTACTCTCCCAGGTATCTTCCATTAAACTCTCATCAAAAAACCCGTATTCTCCCCCTGTTTTTAAAAACAGCTTACCATCTTTTTCAACTATAAACCGATCAACAACCTCTTGAGACATAAGTTTGTATAACAACATTAATATAGGAGTTTTTGTATCTGTAAGTTCTGTCTCTTCTTGCCCATACCACTGATTTTGTCCTGTTTCTAACTGAAGAATAAAAACAATAGAGCTAATAATTGCGTTGGTTGTCAATATGCTCATCAAATTATCAAATACGCTCTGCTCAACCAAAACAGAAGAGTTCGATACCGACTGGTCGCAAGGCGAGCTTAAAATTCTGGCAAGTTCAGCGCTTAAGCATTCTAATTCCCTTCTTTCAAGTCCTCCTACCCTTGCTTGCCCTTCTTCAACAAATTGGTCAATCTTCCCTGGTGTTCCCGGCTGAACCGCAGCAGGCAGTTCCGCCTCAATCCTTCGAATCTCAGCCTCCAAAGCTTCAAACATCCCTTCAGCCCCGCTATCTATTGCGCGCTTGGCAACATCTGACAAAATAGGGTTTGTTCCTAAATTCTTTATTTGTCTAATAAGTAGAAACAGCTTATTGTAATTAAAATTTCCCCACGCAGCCCGTTTGGCAACTTCATTCGCCCAGCCTGTAAGTAAAGATTGCATATTTTCTTCTTTAGAAGGAGTATGTTTTAAAAGAGCTGAAGGTTCCTCTCTTTCTAAAGCTTCTTTCAAATCCTCTTTTATTTGAGAAATCCTAGAATCGTCCCTAGAAACTAAGCTCTTTGCTATCAAGCCAGCTATAATTTCATCTACAATTCGATCAATCTCTTTTTCAAAAACAGTTGGATCGGCTGAATCGTTTGAAACTTTTCCTATTGCGAGATATGGGTAAACAGCAGTAAAAATTGCAGTTTTTAGTTGGCCGTTAGGATCAGAGTCTTTTTTTGCTGCAAGAATATTCTTCGCCGCATTTAAAAGTCTTACTAAAAAAAGCATATCATTAACATACGGAGTCTCTCTCTCAACAATCTCTTTAACGTCAAGACATTGAGTCCTCAATCCGGACATATTTAAAGTTATATCTGAACAAATGTCACTCATTGTAGAATTCCTTATCTATCCCTTCGAGGAGAAATAAAATCTTCCAAAATTTGCATCTCCACATCAGACGGAGGAAGAGGAATTTCTATTGGTTCTTCAGTCGCTACAGGAGCAGCCTTAATTGGCGGGTCCAGTTGTACAGCAGCAGGAGCTTCAGCAACGATTGGCGGTGACTGTGTTGCTGGGCTAACTTGTACAGGAATTGGAACTACAAGAATCGCAGACAATGTGCCTGACAAAAAGCCTTGGGTTGTTTCTGATAAAATTCCTTTTAAGGCGTTAAGCGTTGGCAGTTCTGGCAAGCTTTCTATGTTGATTCCACTTTGACGCGCGGCACAAAACATAATAAGATCAACAGTTTCCGCGTTTACTGAAGTCATGTTGCTGATTAAGCCCTCTATTTCTCCAGTCAATTGAGTATCGCCTCCGGTGTTAACCGCTTTAAGCAATGAAGTTAATATATTTCTAGTTAAGTGAATCCCGTTGGACCCAATCATTTTTCCATCGAGTTCCAGTTGTAAATCTTCTGCATTTAAATCACCCAATAAAACAGTCCCATTCCTATCATACAAAACTTTCAACCCAAGCAATAACTCTGTCGCAAGCTGCGACCACTCATTAGGCTTGGCAATTGTTCCCTGTGTCTCTTGTATCCATCTCCTGCGTGAAATAAGAGCCTGTATATCCCTGTCGACATCGCCAGATCTCTCTGATATTTTATCTGCCAAAAGTTCCCTTTTCTCTTCGTCAGAAGCATCAGCAGCCCATTCAACAGTCCATTCCAAAGAAGCAACATCTCCGATTTCAACAATATTTTTATTCGCGTTTGGAGAAACGTTTGCCTGTTCATAAGCAGCAACAAGAGCCTCCATTGGAGTGCGTGTATTGTTAAAAGGAAGCGCTGACAGCTTGCCAGTTCTATCAAAATTACCAAGTTTTGATCCTGAAATAGCAGCTGAATCGTTTAAGCTTCCAACCTCCTGACCGGGAACAAGCCTTTCCATGTGATCAATCCCCAACGGAGTTTGTCTCCCTATATCCCTTAAAAGCCTCCCCGCATTTGGATTTAATATTCCGGCATCAAAATTTCGTTTTTTTATCATAGAAGGAGTAAGACCAATCCCAAATTCACTCATCATCCCATGATCCCCGTCTCCATCGATTTGATACCCAAAGCCCGCGTAAGGGTGTATAGTAAAATTCATAAATTTTAAATTGATAATAGGACCAAGGATGGCTTGGGCTCTTATAGAGGAATCTTGTTGGGGTTGATAAGCATAATCAATCGTCCCTCTCCCATATAAAGATAAAGCCAACCAATCGGCATTATTATCGCCAATTTCAAACACATCACAATCAGCTCTAGCTTCAAGTCGGCCCGAAGCCGTAGGAAGCCAATCGTTTGAACTGTAAAGTGTAACCGGCTGATCTCCATAACTGGCAAACAAAGAATTGTTAATATTGTACGGGAGGGTTCCTCCGACTAAATGCCCTTCCAAAGTGGCATTAAACCGATCGGTCGTTACGCGACCGTTTAAAGCAAGCTCAAGATTTCCCGACGGCTTTAAATTTTCCTGCCCAAATACTCCCGTTGCTTTAGCCTCCCAATCAAGGGCAAAGCTGGAATCGGAAGCTATATTACCAAGAAAACCGGCTCTAACAGCACTGCCGTTTGATTCACCCAAATAACCATATTCAAAATTAAAGGCCCTGTATGCTGTCCCTCCGTTGGCCTTTGCCTGCACATTTTCTCTGAAAAAGCCCAAACGGAACGGTCCCTGGACAGGATTGAATTCTTCAATATTTAAAAAGTCTTTTGGTGTTGTTACGGCTCCATAGAAATTACTGTTTATTTGAGCACCAGATTGATTCATTCTGGACCATTGCAAGGAAAACGGGAGCATAACTTGCCCCGCGTCAACATATTTTGAATCATCAGTCGAATCAATGGAAAAATACTCCGCAAAAACACCAACTCTCGCCCCACGGAAAGTAGAAAAGCTTAAGAGTCGACTAAGCCTGGAGTTTTTCGAAGGTGTAACAGCGCTGCTAGTAATAACCTTGTTTTGTAAAGCTTCAACAAGTAATTCCCTTGTTTTCTCAGGAGTAAGAGGTTCGGCTGGTAGCCCTCCGGTTTGAATGGTTTGATCCGCATTCTGCCTTAAACAGTCAAGCTTAATACGTTCATCCGCTCCGCTAAATTGTCGAAGTAAAGACAAAAGATCGTTATCTTCAGCCAGTTTATTTCTTTTTTCTCTCAAACTTGTTGCCGCATACGATAAAACATTCAAGCTGCTGCTCATAGCAGCTTGTTTAATAGCAATCGTATTAATAGAAAGCTGCTGCGCGGCTTTTTGCAAAAGGGCTTCTTGGTCAAGATATTTATCGCCTCCATAGACAGCTCTCTCTCGTAATTCTATAATCCAAGCCTTTCTTGGGTCAGAATATAATGAATCTAAAACTGATGTATACTCAAAAGCTATAGGCAGATTGTTTTTCATCCTGCTTATATTTTCCTCTTTTTTATAAGCCGAATTTAAAATATCAAAAAGTTTCCTCTTATCCTCTACATTAGTTAAGACATTGCCAAAATCAAGACTATCAAACGAGTTGCGATCAGCTTGTATAATAAAAAAAATTACCGCGTTTATAACATATTCAGTTGAGGGGGCTCCATCTTTGCTTGTTAGTTTTATTTTTTTTACATACCCCTCACGCTGTAATACAGAAAAAACAGCATCCTGTGACGACTTATTTGCAAAGCTTGCGCCTAAAGTCCCAAAAATATCTCTTAAAACTGTCCCGCGAAGTTCAAATCTGCTTTCAAGATAAGTCATAACTTTGTCAGAAAGAGCTTGTATCAATTTATTCCAAAGTTCCTGCTTATCCTCGTTATTCAAAACTCTTCCATTAATTGAAATACTTACTAAACTAAAGTTTTTAAAAATAGGATCAAAATTTAACTGGTATTCATTCCCCTTTCTTGTAATAATTCCAGCTCTGGTTAAAGCAGTTCTTGTGTTTCTGTCTATACCTGCCTTGTCAAAATAAGAAGAAGAAATAGTTTGAGATGGTGCTGTGGAAGCAAAATGCGAATAGACAAAAGCGCCAAGCTCGTCTCTTAATTGGCTTTTTGGATCAAGAACAGAATCAAACTCAGAATTAAGATCCAAAATTTCTGTCCGTAAGTCATCTAAGGCAAATATTTCACTTATTGCTTGTGAAACATCTTTCCTCTGCTGCAAATTAAGCTCAAGAGGAACTTCTTGACATTTATTAGAATTATTATTAACTGCTGAAATTTCTACCATAGATTTAACACCTTTATTTTAATCACATCGGCCTATAACGGATTACTTCTCTTGCCGGACTCGCCTTCGCCTTTGCCGGAGGATTATATTTAACCTTTACGGTTCCTGTGAAAACTATATCTTTTATTGATGGGTGTGGGTTTTTAATGGTTACGGTAAATTCATGATCCCCAGGTTGAGAAGCTAAAGCAGAAATTTTTAAATATATCTTAGCCTCTTTTTCCTCCGCTTTAACTATTAACCCCGAATCGCCTGGAACTGTAATTATTATGTTTTCAAGTAAGCTATCCTTTTTAGCCTGTAATATTTCTGCTTGATCTTTAGACATCAAATCTAAAAATGTGATTTCTTTAGTCTCTCTTTGTTTTAGTTCTACGGCTACTAAATAACTTGGTAAAACATTACAGATATATTGTCCATGACTATCCGTATATCCAAAAGCATTAATAGATTCTATGTCCACTTGATTTATATCAAGGCCTAAAAGTAACAACCTATCCCCCGCAAAATGCATCTCCGTATTTGATGGAGCTTCTTCACCACAAACCTCACCCAAAAATTCTTTCCCCACTTCTTCTTGGCTTTTTCCTGTGTCTTTTTTTGGACCATCAAACCTGAAAATACCAACGCTTGGCCCTATCTCACTCATTTATCTCCCCTCCATATTGCTCAATGCTTGCCTTTACTGTCGGCTCTTTTGATTTAAGCTTAAAGCCCTTGTCCCACGAAAAGAGCTCTTTTATAAGCCTTCCGGCCATTGAAGTTTTGCTCATCATCTCTATTGCTTCAGCGCGGCTGACATCCTGTTTTACCCCTAACATATCCCCTTTGACATATGAAAGTATCCCCGCGTTTTTTGCCGCCTGAATATATTTTGCGGCCCAGTTGTCTGTATTGACATCCCTATATGGTTTCTGTACTACTCTTTCCATGGGGATTTTGTCATAACGGGACAAAACTGTTATTGCTTCAGCTTTTGAAATATTCGCGTTAGGCTTAAATGACCCGTCAGGATACCCTTGCACCAGGCCCATTGCAACAGCCTCTTTTATGTAAGGAGCCGCCCAGTGGCCCGGTTTTACATCTTTAAAAACATTTGATTTTGCTCTTTCTGTTACTTCAATCCCTTTGGCACGAACAAGAAGAGTAGCTAATTCCGCCCTGCTTAAAAGCCTTTCAGGCTTAAAAGTGCCGTCAGGATATCCCTGAACGAGACCTACTGTGCTTGACCCTTCTATTGGACGCTTTGCCCAATAACTTGGAGACACATCGCTAAAGCTTACCAATCGCAATACTCTTCTTGACGCGACAACTTTTTCGCCATCATCTTTAAGCGCTTCAATCTGAATTAATTTTTTACCTACATTAGAAACTGGAACAGTTGTGTTGAAAGACCCGTCCTCATTCAACGAAACCGCCAACCCGTCAACAGTTATCGATTTAACTGATTTAACTCCTTCAATACTGCCTGAAACTGTTACTCTGTCTGAGTAAATTATATCTTTATCATTAGGTTCATCTATCACAATGCCAAAAACTTCTTCCAATTGCTTTTCTCCCACATAAGATAATGAAAAATAATGAGTCGAATCTTCCGCTATTGCCCCATATGGATGATAGGCATAATTAAACTCTATACCGGAAACCATTAGCCCCAATCCCAAGGTAGGATTATTTTGAAGCTCTCCCCCGGGCATTGGATTCTGGTCCAAACCGGCGCGAATAGTAACGTTTGGCGTTAAGCCGTATTCTGCCCCGATATGCGAGGTTGTCGGCCTGTCCTGAGCTATATCAACATCTCCCGCCAGAGTAAGGTTTTTATCTGTAAATATAGTTGTTCTGTAAGCGGCTCCTATTTTAATTAAAGAAGGAACCGTATTTTCAACTCCGTTATTTGATGTCAGTTTTGTCCCTACAGGATTTTGAGCCGAAACGCCAAGAGAAAGTTTTTCGGAAACCGCGTAAATCGCTCCAATATCAAAACCCACTCCCGCGGCAGAAGCAGATTCAATTGTAGAAGTTCCCGAGCCTCCCTGAGAATAATATTTTAAACTGCCGCCAAGTTGTAAGTTGGAATTGACAACATCAACGCCGTAAGATAAGAAAAATACGCTGGATCCCCAATTCGCGGATCCAAGGTTTGTTCCATTATTATCATACAGCCCAATATCGGAAACAGAACTAATGACAGCTCCAATACCAATCGAGCTGTTTTTGCTTTGAGGATAAGCTCCTCCAATAACTATATAATTAACATCATTAAGAAGGCTTGTATACATGCTAGTAAGTTTGGGAGCTTTTATTCTTCCAAGTCCCGCAGGATTGGTAAAAACAGTATCGCCATCCTCCGCCACCGCAACATAAGCTTTTCCCATTCCAAGAGGACGAGCCCCTACTCCAATATACATCGGGTCGGCAACAATCATATTCTGCACGCCAAATACAGGTAAGGAGATCAGGCAAAAGACAACTGCCATCACCCATATTATTGAAAATTTTATATTTCTCATACTCTCATCTCCTATATTATTATCGAAAAATACCGCTTACTATTTCAGCTCCCTTTCCCTTACTTATTGATGATTAGTATCTTTCCTCTTCCAAGCAATTTATTATTCGAGTCAATCACTCTGTACAGATATACGCCGTCGCCAAGCTTTTCGGAAAAGGCACTCAAACCATCCCATTCAATTTCGTTAACGCCTGTGCCTGGGTCTGTCCAGATAAGCTTTCCGACAATCTTAGATGACATATCCATAATATAAGCTGTAGCGGTTGTTGCCCCCTGCGGATCAAAAACTATTTTGGTTTTTTCTCCGGATAACGGATTAAACGGGTTTGGATAGTTATACGAACTTCCGGCTCCAGCGACGCTCTGCCCGACCACATCAAAAGTTATAATATTACTTTGCTTGGTATCGGTTCTTACAATGCTTAAGCTCTTCTGCCCAATCTCCATTGGCGGGACTTTAATTTCAATATCAGTTTGTCCCCACGCCGTAATTTTCGACCCTGAAACAGAAGATTTGTAAACGGTTGTTACCCCTTCGCTTTCAACATTGACTTCACCGCCTACTCCAAGATTTGAACCTTTAATTGTAAAAGTCATCTCTCGTCCATACACGCCGCTTTTTGGATCGATACTTTCAATGAAAGGATCACCTACAAGTGATGTATTTGTCGCTATGACATAATCAATATATAGACCTGTTGATTCCGTTGTTCCTGTAAATACAAGTTGATACTGATCAATATTTTTAAGATCCAAGCTTCCGTTGCTTAAAACAGGATCACTTCCGCTTTCAACCCTGATCCCTATAGACGAAATCGGGACAATATATTCTTTCCAGTCTGTAGTTGCCTGGATATTCAAAGCATCATTTTCTGTCATCGCAAAGTTGTCGCCATCGGCATCTTTTAGCTGAAACTTTACTTTGTGAGCTTTGCCGTCCCCTTTTAACCAGAAGGATATCGCGTTATATGAAGAGAGATCCCTTGTATCCGCAAGGACTGCTCCTATAAGCCTCCATGCTTTCGCGGGATCAGGGACAAAAGGATAAGCAACTTTAAGAGATTGCGCCTTTTCGTGCGACTCGCTTGAAAAAGCTTTACTTGGCGTATAAGCAATTGTTTCCGCCGTAACATAATATGAATCAGGAGTTACAAGTACTCCTTCCATATTATCCAGCACATAACTCGGTATTGTTTCAGTAACCGTAAAAACCTCGCCTGTTATTTTTTGTCCATCCATTGTGACAGAAACTATTCGGCTGCCGACAATCGCGTCGGAAGCTATCGCGACATTGGCAACTGTTAAGGTAGTATCATCAACAATTGTGACATCACCATGTGTAATACCTGTCCCAAAGCCAACTTCAATTGATTTTGCATTCTTAAATAGAACATCCTGCGCTTCGAGGGTTGCAAGGGCGATTGTTGTCCCTTGAGCACCGCTTGCCGGTGTTACGGAAATAACTTTCGGTCCGGGTGTGGGAGGCGTTGTAAAGGTAAGGTTTACAGTAATAGTTTTTTCTCCGGCATTTGATTTGACTGTAACAGTTGCCGTTTGTGACGAGCCTGCCGCCATGCCTTCCGTTGCTCCTGTAAATACAATAGTTCCGTTGTTTGTCCCTGAAGCAGGAGTAACAGTCAACCAATTTGCGGTTTCAGAAACAATCCATGTCAAAGTTTCGGTTCCACCGTTTGTAATATTTACTGAAGAGCTGTACCCGTTAGCTTGGGTTAAATTGACAGGATCAGTCGCAAGCTGCAAGGAAGCGGCAGATACACTCCCTGCTATTGCTTTAACATCATCTATTAAGATTCCTGTAGAGGCACTTGTTCCCGAAAATGAGAAACCATAGTTAGTAATTTTGGTAGTATCAAGCCCCTCAACTTCGCCTGTCGTATTAATTTTCTTTATTGATGAAATAGGCAGTTTATATTCCTGCCATGTGGTATTGGAAACATATAAGCCGTTTGGCTCGTCAACCGCGTAATCAGAGCCGTCTTTATCTGTCATTTGAAATTTTATTTTATTGGTTGTTCCGTCCCCTTTCATCCAGAAAGATATAGTACCAGCTGAAGAAAGGTTTTTTGGAGATGCGGACGGATAGTATCCTCCCCAACCTCTATAGGCTGTTTCTGCATTAGTATTGGCCCCATAAGTTGTCTTCATCGCGCTGGTTGAATTAATCCCCACGCCAGAAGTAATCGTCTTTGTCGGATTATATTGTTCCGACGGAGCAAAGACATAGTAACCGTCTACTTCAGCAGGAGTATCATAGTCGTCTAGGAGAATTGAAGTTGATGGCTGGCCTCCCGACGGATAAGTTACCGCATTAGACGATCCCGATTTTTCTGTAGTTTCAACATTGCCCGCTAAAATAATTGAAACAGCATAAATGTAAGATTTGCCTGCAGTGCCAGATGTATCACTGTAAGAGGTAGTTGTAATAGTAGAAGTATTGATTTTTGCAAAAGTCGAACCTGCAACATTTTCTTTTCTATAAATATTATAACCAACAATAGCACCAGTCTGAACAGTTGGAGCTGTCCATGTAAGATTTACTCTATCGGTTGCCACAGTTGCTGTAGGAACCGGAATGTTTTGCATGGAAACAGGAGGAAGTATATCCTGATATCCGCTGGTATCACCTACAATAGTAGAAACTGCAAATTTAGAATTTTTCTCAACTAAAAATACAATTGTATCTCCTTTGCCATAAAGAGAATATATATTCCCTATATCATTATATCCATAAGTTACATTGAAAGTTGAATCATAAATACATGCTCCAGTCCCTATATGCGAAGAATCCTTTGTATCCCACATTTTGTAATTTATAGGGGTTTGATTCTCATTTACATACCCAACTATATATTGAGAAACAGCCGCATAAGAAAAGGAAGTTAAAATAACCGCCCCAAAAACTCCTAATAATAATTTTAAAAATATTTTCTTAAACATATTTCACTTCCTCCATTTTAATTTTGGGTGGATGGCTTCCAAGAAGACACATCCCCATTTATAATCAATTCAAAGCCTTCCCCTATTTCTACAGGAGTAGTAGCAGAACCTATCCATGTAGATAAAGTAGGATTATAAGTATAGCTTTCATATAATTGTGTTGCCGCATTCAATCGTGTTATCTTTGTTGCGGGACTTCCTTTTGGATTTCCATTACCACTATCTCCGTTTGTATCCAAAACCATATCTTTTATTGTTGAATAAGAATTAAGATAAGGAATAGATATCCAATTTCTATTATCTTTATCCGTATTGTAAGTTAAATCAACAAGATGTGTTGGATCATCTCCGCCAACTACAACATATTTTGTATTACTTGAAATAATTATTTCAAAGCCTTCTCCTATCTCAACAGGAGTCGTCGCGGATCCTATCCAAGTAGACAAAGTAGGATTATAAGTATAGCTTTCGTATAATTGTGTTGCCGCATTCAATCGTGTTATCTTTGTTGCAGGACTGCCTTTTGGATTCCCATTACCACTATCTCCGTTTATATCCAAAACTATATCTTTTATTGTTAAATAAGAATTAAGATAAGGAATAGATATCCAATTTCTATTATCTTTATCCGCATTGTAAGTTAAATTCAATTTAATAGCATACGCCACATTAGACGCGCCAGATTCAATTACTCCTGACACAGCTTTAACTATATAATAGTAATTATTAGTGTCAGAAACCGCTCCGGTATGTGTAGCAGTATATGTTCCCACGCTTACAATTCCGCCAAGTTTTGTTGTAATGCTTGACGCATTATTCCCATAATAAACCTGATATCCAGTAGTAGGCTCTCCTCCACTTGGAGCTTGCCATGTAAGTGCTACATCTCCGCCAGATTTCGCCGCTTTCAAATTGCGCGGAATCTCCGGTGATACTTCAACCGGCGCGATATACCCTTCCGCCGCGATAAAATCAATATAAACCGTATCAGTTGTCCCTTCTGTCCCTTTGAAAACAAGCTGATAGTTTGTTATCGCGCTCTTGTTTAAAATCGCACCACCGGCTACCGGTTTTCCGTCTGATCCTATTTGCACAAACTGGCTTAAAGAAATTGAATACTTCTGCCAGCCTGTTACAGAAAGAGGAATCGTCACCCTCTGATTTCCCGCCGCATCAACGGCCGCAAAATTTTTCGTAGTGGAACCGGAACCATTGGTTATTTGAAGTATAACATTTCCGGAACTTCCATCTCCGTTTACCCATATTGCCATAGAATTAAATTTTGAAATATCCTGCGGAACCGTTAAATATCCGTTATAACCGCGATAACTATCTTCCGCGGGATATGTTACTGAACCGGCTTGAGTCCCATCTTTAACTTGAGCCGCGCTTAAGCTAAAAGTAATTGATCCGCCGCTTTCAAATGCTGAATAGGCGGACGGTTTTACTGCAATCCCTTCAAAATCATCTATTATTTGAGCTGTTTCGTTATTTGGATCATTGCCGTCTAAAATAGTAAATCCTTTTTCTTTGACACTGATTCTGGTGTCAGGATTTGTGGCAACAACATCCCACTTGCCGACTTCTCTGCCTGTAATTGGAAGAGAAACATCAAGTTCTGTAGCCGATTTATAAGTAACAACGCCGACAATATTTGCCAACCCTGTTTTTGCTAAAACAATTGTAATCCCATTTTGAAAATTCTTACCGGTAATTACAACAGAAATATCCGCCTCATTTGTAGCGGCATTAGGCGTAATTTGAGTAATATCAGGCGCATTTTGCTGTTTTACGGTAAAGATAAAGCTTTCTCTATTGATCAATCCGTCAACTTCGACAGCAACCGTATAATCACCCGCTATAATTAAAGAAGCTGGAACTGTCGCGGTATAAACATCATTGCCATTTATTCCATCAGGAGCATCTCCCGTTTCATGGTTTAATACGGCAGAAGCAGTGACCCCGCCTATTTTGACTATACTGCTGTTATGACCCTCAAAGGCAGTTCCGTTTATCGCAATAATATCACCTGCTAATCCTATATTGGGTTTTACCCCATAAATCTTAGGCGTTATATCAATACTGCCAGAAGCTGACAAGCCAACAGGAGTAGCAACTATAATCTCACTTGCTCCACCTTTAACAAAATCAGCACCAACTTTTCTTGGAATACCAAAAGTTATATTAGTATCGCTCCATGACCAGATTTGTAGTCCTTCTCCCCCTTCATCCCTAACAGTTAACCCACCTAAAGTGACAGAATAACCAGTTCTATCCGCGACATTTGGAACATTACCAAACCCTGTCCCTTCAATGCTTACTCCGTCATAAACATTTGCCCATTTATCGGAAGTCCAAGAGGCAGTTTCATCTCCATGTCTTACTTTGATGCCTTTTATTATGGGCAATTGGCCTACAGGTCTTTCGTTTACTGTAAATGTCTTATCATTACTTTGAGCTTCATTAGTTTCTACTACAACCGTATAAACACCCGCCAATAAACTAGCAGGAACTGTTCCACCCGCCTGATCATATCCATTATATGATGTTGCTGGATCATCGTTAATTCTTGTTACAACCCCTGTTGTAGTAACACTCGTTGTCCCGTCATTAAGTACTATTGTTACAGTATCATTGGTTGCTCCAAAACCTGTACCATATATTTTTATCTTACTTCCCGCATAACCATTTGTTGGCGATATGCTACTTGTTATCTCCGGCTTTATCGTAAATGGCACTGTTGCCGAAGTCTTTGATACATTATTTGTTATCTCTACATCCTTTAATCCCGCTGTTGTATAAACAGTTGTTGGATCAACTGCTACCGATCTGGCCAATCCAAACGCTATATAATAGGTTCCATCTCCATTTCCTGTCGGTTCATTCCAACTGTAGATTGGCATCTCTACACCATCTATCTTTACCTTTCCTTGATTGTCATATGCTCCTTCAAACCCGGTGCCACTCATCTTGACCGTATACCCTATATATCCTTCAGTTGTAGCTACATATGCTGAAGTTTCATCTTTTCTTATCTCAACTTTTGTCACTACCGGTGTTTGTGCCCCGGGAGCTGCGTTTACAGTAAACGTTTTATCGTCATTACTTTGAGCTTCATTAGTTTCTACTACAACCGTATATAAACCTGCGAATAAACTTGCGGGAATTATAGTTTCCACCTGGTCATATCCATAATAATTATTAGCAGGGTCATCTACTGTTCTATTTATTACAGCTCCTGTTGTACTTACACTGGTTATCCCATCATAAAATATTACATTAACTTCATCTTTAACATTGCCAAAACCTGTCCCGTATATGCTTGCCTTACTTCCTGCATAACCATTTGTCGGCGATATATTTTTTATCTCCGGTTTTATCGTAAATGGCGCTGTTACGGAAGTCTTCGACACACTATTTACTATCTCTATATTTTTTAATCCGGCAGTTGTATAAACGGGTATGGCATCAACAGTTACAGATCTTGCCAACCCGAATTCTATGAAATAATAAAGCGAACCATCCGTATTTTGTCCCTGTTCATTCCAACTGTATACAGGCATATCTATGCCGTCTATTTTCACCTTCCCCTGATTGTCAAAATTTCCTTCGAACCCTGTGCCGATCATTTTAACCGTGTATCCTATAAATCCATTGTTACTCTCTACATATCCGGAATTAGCATCTTTTTTTACTTCTACTTTAGTTATAGAAAGGGCTTGCGACCCACCGGCAGATGTAAAAGTTACATCTTTCCCATTGCTATATGGAGGCGCGTCATCATACGCAGAAACTTTTATTGTATACGCGCCTGACACTCCAAGATCAGGAACAACAACATCTTTTACTGTGTCATTGCCGCTAACGTCTCCAATATCCGCAGTCCTTATAAATCCATTGCTCATTTCAACAATCCCAACTTTTTCCCCCGTGCTGTCCCAAAAAGTAACATCAACTGTATTTGTCGGATCCCCAAACGCCACACCACTTACATCTATAGTATCTCCGGTTTTTACAGATTTTTTTGAAACTCCATATATTTTTGGACGTATTTCCAGTGAAAGATCTGCTTTATTGCCGAAACGATTTATTAATTCTATTGTAGTTTGTCCCGGGGTTATATAAAAAACCTGAGACGGTCCTTCTTGAGGTTGAATTGTAATAACTCTCGGTATCCCAAACTCTATATGCTTGTTCTCCCATCCATAGATATAATCTGAAGGAAGATCAACAGTCTCTCCGTTGCTAAGTTTAAAAACGATGCTCGAGCCGGAAGAAATATCAAACCCGTCGCCTTCCAATGATATTGTGCTGTAAACATATCCATACGCGCTGTCTAACGATTGAACAACATATTTATTGTCCCACGTATCATCTTTTACCTGTATTGAACTAATAGTCGGAACAGGAATAGGCAAAACATTAAATAAATTTTCATCTTTTTTACTTACACTAACAAGAGTGCCAACCTCTGCCGATATATAATAGTAGCCGACAGGAATACTAGAAGGAAGTTTTACGGATATAGAGTCCTTCGCTCCCCTGCCATCCATAGAATCCCCAACCCCTCTTTTAACCGTAACTGTTCCAAGGTTAATTCCGCCAAAATATAACTTTGTAATAGAACCCGCATCCACTCCAACCAAAGCTTCCCCGCTGATAGAAACAGTTGTTATTCCCTGATAACCATACTGAGGATTTACATAGTTTATCGTTGGTTTTATAGTTAAATCAGCACTGTTGGAAACTTTTCCATTGGCCGTAACTTTTATCTCGTGAACTCCGGCATTAATATATTTAACCGCTTCATTAGTTGTTACACTTCGCGGAATGCCAAGAACTATCTCACCATCTGTCCATGAATAAACCTGATATCCCTGATTCCCAGGATCAGAAGGATTGAAAGGATCACCTTTAACATCAGGAAATCTTAGCCCGTCAATTGTTACATTGTTAGTATCTGTAGAGCGTGATCCATCCGCGACAAGTTCAAAGTTCCCTCCTTGTATTTTAACAGTATCGTAAACAACTACTCCTCCAGTTGAAGAAACATCTTTCCATGATTCAACGTTTGGATCGCTATTTGTATCAACCCAAAAACTTGTAATAGTCGGAACAGCTTCAGCCAATACATTAAATCCTTCACTGTTACTTGTTTGGCTGTTTCTCATAACTTCTATGTCATAAAGCCCCGTTTTTGAACTAAAGACATCTTTATCCAAGATTACAGTTATAATGTCATTATCAATATCTCTAGAAGTAACTACAACATCCAATGATTCATTCCCAAAAGTATCGTTTATAAAGTTAACAACATCCCCATCTCCCGCGTCGCCCAACGCATACCCTTTGATATCAAAAGATGTACCGACAGCAGCGGCATATTTTGATAGAGAAGAAATCTTGGGTCTTACTGTAAATAAAACATTAATAGTTTCACCATAAGCATTTGTAATGGACAATTTATCGCCGGAATCGACATAGCTTGTTCCTATATTTCTTGGGACAGCAACTGAAATCTCATTTTTATTTGCGTTCCACCAGACATTTTGATTCGGCACAAGCGTTATATTTCCAAGTTTTACAATCCCTTCTTCACCAAAAGATTCTCCTGTAATTTTAAGGCTGCTGTATACATATCCATAAGCATTATCAGTACTCGAAAAGTACAAAGGAGTAGTCAGGAGGTCGTTGTCAGTTACCTCAATCTGCGTCACAGAAGGGGTAACAGCCGTAAAATCTATCTTATTGCTAAATACTCCATCACCCTCAACTGATACAGCATAGACAGAAGGAGCAACAGCAGGAACAGTAAAAGTCAAAGTTTCACTAACCTCTGATCCATCAACATCGGCAGGGGTTTCCCCCGTTCTTGCTATAACCCCATTTGAAATCAACGTATCGCCAAAATGGACAACCTGACTGGAAGTAATACTTTCCAATGCGGTACCAACCAAAATAACGGAACTTCCTTTGTGAACTTTTGCTGTATCAGGCGAAAATCTTTCAATATTCGGTCTGATGTTTATATTGGCGGAAGCAGTAATTCCAGACGCGGTCACAACAACTTTATTGCTGCCGGACTTCATATAGCTTGCCCCTGCTTTATGAGGAATTCCAAGAGTAATAGAGTTGTCAGACCAACCATAAATTTGAAGGCCTGAAAGAGAAGTATCCCTGTCATCTCTTATCATTACACCATTAATGGTAACATTATAAGAGGTGGAATCCGCAGCTCCGGGAGTTGGAGATCCAAAGCCTGATCCTTTGATTTTGATACTATCAGAGACAACAACCGAATCCTTGGCTCCCAGATCTTTCCAGCTTTCACCAATAGCAGAAGTATCTGTATCAACGGCAAACCCTGTAATTTTTGGATTGACTACAGCAAAAGTCTGATCATCATTGCTGTACACTTCGTCATAATCATCAGAAATTATTCTTACGTTATAAACGTTAAGCAAAAGATCAGGAACAGTCGTTGTGATAACACCATTTGATAAAACTGCCGAGGTTGAAGCAGCAACCTTTCCATCTATTAAAAAATCAACGGAATTGTTTAAAGTCGGGTCGTTAAAACCTACCCCCGAAATGGATATCTTTGTATGCGGAAGCCCTGACACAGGAGTAATACTATAAATTGTAGGATGTATATCAAAAGGGATTGCGACACTTTTGCCATAAGCGTTTGTAAGTGTTATGCCGGGGTTTCCCATAATAGCTTCATTTGTAACCGGGAACGTAACTCTTTTTCCATCAGTTGACCAATCTATAAAATTACTTTGTATTTCCAAGTTGCCTAATTTGATAGTCCCCTTTTCACTGCCAAATCCGTCCCCTTCTATTGCAACTGTGTCGTAAATATAAGCCCAATTTTGTTGGACGAATTCAGTAATTTCCGCGTAATCGTTATTATTTGTATCAAGAGAACTATTCCATACCGAAGCTGCAGTATAAGTGGGTTGTGGAGCCGGTAAAACGGTAAAATTAACATCATCTCCGGCTGGATTCGAAGGCAAATCATTTATAACAACCTGCACAGGCCCTGTCATAGCTAAAGTGGGAACCTTGCAGGAAACTTTTGAATTTACATAATCCCATGCAATATCTTTATCATTCGCGGTCACATATCCACTGCTGCCTGTAAATTGAACATACCTGTCTCCTTCTTCATTCCCATTGCCAATACCATTAACTCCAATTTGCACAGTACTCCCAACATAACCGGAATCCGGATCTTTCCAGCCTATAGAAGGGCTGACTTTAAAATTGAATTTATTGCTTTCAATTCCATATGCTGTAACAGCAATCTTCCAGTTCGCATCAGGAATAAAGGGGGTTCCGTCTTTAAACTTTGAAGGGATTTGTATGTTTACTTTCGTACTTGACCAATTGCTTATATTTGCCTGAGGAATAACTCCGGAACCATAATTATCATTATAAAATGTTATTTTATAATTTCCAGTATCAGCTGTTTGAGTAGCAAGATTAAGGGAATCAAAACCGTTTCCAACTATGCTTATGGCATCTCCTATATATCCGCCTGTAATAACTTGAGGATTTCCATCATTTGTCTGAATACTGCTGATCATAGGATTTGCCATTGTAAATTGAGGAGAATATGTATAAGGGCTCCATACTCCCGCATAAGTTCCATCTCCATTATCCGCAAGAATGCCAAATGTTCTAACTCTTATCATATATGTATGGCCCGGGACAAGATTTGTTATAGGATATAGTCTTTGAAGAGTAAAACCATTTAAAGTTCTCCAATCTCCATTTGGCGCGCCATTTACAACCTCTTGAGTATCAATTTGATAATAATGATCATTAAAAGCATATTCATCATTTAACTGCGCTCTGTAAGAAATATTGCCGCTATTATTTTGCCCGTTGTAAGAAGTTAAGGTATCGGCCGTTGAAGGAGAAATAATCTCGGGAGCAAGCGGAATAGGAGTTGTTACTCCTGATTCATTGGCAAATCCTGTCCACGGAGAGGCAGTAAAAAAACCTGATTCTGAATTAGTAAACCAAATTTTAGAACCGTCGGGAGCATTTGCCGCTCCGTCAATAGAATAATTAACATCCAAAAATTTATCATCAAGACCGGCTGTTGATGTCCAATCTGTACGAGGATCTCCTTTACTATCTACAGTTGATATTCTATAACCTTGAACATGAGAACTCCCACCAGAACTATCCTTGTAATGAGTTAGATACAAATACTGCCCATTAATAGAAATAGCCATGGCTTCACCGGTCGGATTTATAGGATCCTGGGGATTTGAGGCATTCAGCACAATCCCGCCGGAATATGCAAAACCTTGTCCCTGATAAACGTTAAAAACAAGAACATCATAAGAAGAAGAAAAATTATTTACCCTCACAAACAATTTCTGCGAATCGGCAGAAAAGAGAACATGTCTAGGATAATCAAGATTTGCGTCCGCTATGGTAGTTGCCGCGGTATAGCCTGTTATATTTCCGTTTATGTCCTTTTTTATTTTATAAATGTATGCTCTTCCATTATCTACAGAACGCGTCACAACAAGCCATGTACCGTCAGGACTGACAGTTATGCCATAAAGATTGGCAACATTAATTGAAATAGTCTGCAATAAAGAAAGGTTTGAAGGATCTGATGTATTAATTACTCGTATTGACTTATTCTCTTCATCAACAACATAAAGACGCTTTCCGTCAGGAGCCACTGCCATCTCATGCATTACGCCAAACGACCCAACTGAACCCAACAAACTGCCGTTGCTGCTGTTATAAGCCTTAATAGTTCCGGACAAACTTGCTATATATAAAGTTCCACCCCCAGGAGACAATGCCAATCCCTGAATGCTGCCATCAGATATAATTGTATACAATGGAGTAGCAGTAGTTATATCTTGCGGATTATTATAAACTTTAACTTCATGAACTGGAACATTAGGAACATAAAGCTTGTTTGCGGAAGAGACGACACTGTTCACAGGAAATACTATTTTTGCAAATGACGGAATCGCCACCATCATTAATAATATTAAAGAGATAAAAATTCTTTTTAATTTCATTCTTTCAACCCCCATTAATTTACCGGCTTATATTCAATGCCAAAAGGAAAAATCATAGGAAGTATTGTCTCTGTTTGCCCTTCGAGTACTGGAATTCCTTCAGTAACAAAGGTAACCCTAACCATTAAATCAGAATCATCGATATCCTGATCCTTTGCGCTATCATATAAAGCATCAAGATCAAAAATTACAGGAGTAGCATTTTCCGCATCAGCTTTTGTTGTGGATGGCTTAACGCTTTGCGTCGCCAAAACTTTAGGATTAGAACGATTACTGTAATTAACAACTTCAATATTTACTGTGGTTCGAAGATCATATTTAATTTTATTGTCAGTTATAAGACTAGAATGACTAGCTAAACAACTATTAGTCCCTTTTTCATAACTATCATAATCATAAAGCGCAGAAGCAGGACAGGTTGATCCCTCTTTTTTTAATCCGTACAATTCACCATTTTCACTAAATTGCGGATCAGAACTTGGGTAGTCGCTTATTTTGAATACTTGTCCATTCGCAGTTTTATATAAATGATAACTCGAATAGACATTGCCTGTTTCATCGGTAGTTGGATATAAAGCCTTGACAAGGGTTGCCTTGTCTTCTTCAACGTCAGTCCTTATCTGTCTCTTCCCATTCACATAAATCAACTCGCCAGAGTCATCAACTTCATACCATTTTAACGTCCCTGATGTATCAAAGGCATGTATTACATAATCTCCATTGTATTCATAAACAGGGAATCCCGAAAATTGTCCCTTTTCACTAACATCTTGAGGATCAAAAGATTGCAATTGAGCGCCAATGGCATATTCCAGTTCAGACTTACCAGCCACTTTTCTCCAAAAAATTGGAGAAACATCCTTATTTGCTGCCGGAGCGCCTGAATAAAGAGCGCTGGATGAAGGGATATCAACATTAGAACTAGCCAAAGGGTTGCAATTTATAGTTGTATAATTATTACAAGAAGCAGAATCATCGACAACTTCCATATCGCCATTATCATCAACTCTCGTGTTAGTATTAATTTCAAGTGCGCCGCTTGAATTTATAAGGACATGCGGCCATTGATAAATAAAAAATTGAACTTTTCCGTTAAGTTCGCCTAATAAAAAGCTTGAAGTAACAGTCCCGTCTGGATTATGATTTAAAACAGAGTTCGCTTCCAATTTGTCTACTAGCGTTGAATCAAAAGGATAAGCAAAAACTGAATAATCAGAACCACAACCAAATAGCCCAAATAAAGGAGCACCTACAACTGTCGCGACATTTTTTGGTGAAACATGCCCATCTGTTTTCTTGGGTTTTGATTCCTCTCCTGTTTTCGCAACTACTTTTTTATGTGTTGGCCCCGATTGTTTTGTCTCTGTTCTAAGCCTTATGCTAACCCCCATCATTGACTCTGTCATTTTTCCTTCCCCCTTTTTCTAATCTTTTATATAATGCCTCTCAACCAATTGGACATTGGACATTGGAAATTGGACATTTCCCCTAATATCCCCACATATATATCGATAAAATCAATATCATATTTCATACTTAATTCATGATTACATTGACTTTTTGCTTCTATATATAGCAGTCGAATGATCCATCATAAAACTTGCATATGTTTTTCGCATAATCATGGGAAAAATTTCAGGTAATCTAAATTTGGCGGAATAGCTTGATTTTAAAGGGGTTAAAACAATTCGACCTGCTCGCTAACCAGTTTTGCGGAGGCTCTTATGAATTCGACAAAAATAGGGTGAGGCCTGTTTGGTCTGGATTTAAATTCGGGATGATATTGTGTTGCCAGAAAGAAAGGATGGCTTGGCAGTTCAATTACTTCTACCAAATTCAGCTTTTCGTAAATGCCTGAAAAAACAAGCCCTTCTTTTTCGATTTGAGATCTAAACTTATTGTTAAATTCATAACGATGGCGATGGCGCTCCTGCACTGTCTCTTCATTGTTGTATATGTTTGAAAGTAATGTCCCTTTTTTGATTTTACATGGATATGCTCCAAGCCGCATCGTCCCCCCTTTTTCAGAGACAGTAACCTGCTCTTCCATTAAATCAATAACCGGATATTTTGTGTCAGAATCAAATTCCGAAGAATTGGCGTTTTTCAAGCCGCAGACATTTCTCGCGAATTCAATAACGGCAGTCTGCATACCGAGGCACAATCCCAAATACGGAATTTTATTTTCCCTAGCATATTTTATCGCTTTAATTTTCCCTTCAATCCCGCGGATCCCAAATCCGCCGGGGACTAAAATCCCCTGAACATCTTTAAAAACACTTGAAAGATCATCAACAGATTCTATTTCTTCCGCGTTTATTAATTTTATTTCAATCTTGCTATTATTAACAATTCCTCCATGTTTCAAAGATTCTACAATACTGATATAAGAATCCCTAAGTTCAGAATATTTTCCGACAATCGCGATTTCAATCCGACGCTCAGGAGTTTTTAACGCTTCAACCATTTTTTGCCATTCATGTAAATCTGCCGGATCGGATACAAGATCAAGATAATTGACGACTATTTCATCTAATCGCTCTTTTTCGAGCGAAAGAGGAACCTCATAAAGAGAATCGATGTCTGGAAGCCCTATTACCGCGTCGCGCGCCACATCGCAAAAAAGCGAGATTTTATCTTTAAGTTCCTGAATCAAAGGTTCTCTCGACCTGCAGATTATAATATCGGGATGAATTCCGATAGTCCGTAATTCTTTAACAGAATGCTGCGTCGGTTTTGTCTTGAATTCAGAGGTAGTATCAAGAAAAGGAACAAGTGTCACATGAATATTTAAGCAGTTATCTCGGCCGACATCTTTTCTAAACTGCCTTATAGCTTCAAGAAAAGGCAATCCTTCTATATCGCCGACTGTTCCCCCTATTTCACAAATAACAACATCAAAATGTTCGTTTTTTGTAACAAGCTTAATCCTCTCTTTAATTTCATTTGTAATATGGGGAACAACCTGCACCGTTCCGCCAAGATAATCGCCCCTTCTTTCTTTTGAAAGGACAGACCAGTAAACCATTCCTGTTGTTACATTATTTGCCTTCCCTAAATTTACATCAATAAATCTTTCATAATGACCAAGGTCAAGATCGGTTTCCGCTCCGTCTTCTGTAACAAAAACCTCTCCATGCTGGTAAGGATTCATAGTCCCGGGATCCACATTGATATAAGGATCAAGCTTTTGTATAGTTACAGAAATGCCACGGGACTTTAAAAGCCTGCCAAGGGAAGAGGCTGTTATCCCCTTTCCAAGCGAAGAAACAACTCCTCCGGTTACAAATATATATTTGGGCTGTTTTTGGTTGCTCATTTTCTACCCTCCGACAATATTATCTTCAATCCTGATGGGGCCTTTTACTATTTTAAGCCTCGTGATGCGGCGCTTAGATACCCGCTCAACACTTATTTCTATATTTTCATGTTTAACAAAATCACCGACAGAAGGCATTTTGCCAAGCATAGAAACAACAAAACCGGCTATTGTGTCATATCCGTCAGACACAGGAATATCTATAGCCAATTCCGCGTTTGTTTCGTATATTGGCATTTTCCCTGATACAAGGTAAGTATTCTGGTCGATTTTTTCGAAATTCTTTTCCGCCTGCTCAAATTCATCATGAATCTCACCCACAATTTCTTCTATTATATCTTCCATTGAAACAATTCCGGATGTAACCCCATATTCGTCAATAACAACAGCTATATGAGTTCTGTTTTTCTGCATCTGCCTTAATAATTCGTCAATTTTTTTTACTTCAGGAATAAAAATCACAGAACGCATATAATCCCTGATAGTTTTAGAAAGAGAACAGGAGAGCAAATCCTTCGCGTATATAACGCCTATAATATTATCGAGGTTTGCTTCATAAACAGGGAGCCTCGAATGCCCCGTATCCTTTACAATCTGAACAGCTTCTTTTATATCCACAGATCCATCTATTGCCTTGATATCAGGCCTTGGAGTCATTACCTCTTTAACTGTTGTATCCCCAAAATCAAAAATGGATGAAATCATATCACGTTCTTTTTTTTCGATAATGCCTTCTTTCTCGGATGTGGCAATAAGAAAACGCAAATCATCTTCTGTTAGAAACGGGCCTTTTGAGGAAATTTTTCCGCCAAAAAGTGAAACAAACGGTTTTGAAATCACAGTTAAAACAAAAGATATGGGAGTTAAAATGATAGAAACAATAAAAAGAGGCAAAGAAAAAATTAAAGCTATTTTATCCGAATTTCTTATGGCTATATTCTTAGGAATTATTTCTCCAAAAACAAGTATTAAAAATGTTATAATCCCCGTCGCAAGGCCTAAAACAGCACCAAGGTTTTGAACTCCCCTTCTTTCAAAAAACGAAATAATTATTGATGTAGCAAGAACCGATGCCCCGATATTTGCTATATTATTGCCTATTAAAACTACCGATAAAAGCTTGCTGGGCTCATCTTTAAGTTTTTTAACAAGCGCGGCTCCATAAACCCCTTTTTCCACAAGATGGGAAACTTTTAAATGTGAAAGAGAAGTATAGGCAGTTTCAACAATCGAAAAGAAAGTTGAAAACAAAAAACATATTGATAAAATAATAAATTCGGCAATCATAACCCCATCTCCTTATGGGTATATCCCAAAACATGCAATGTTCCATGCTCAGCAAGTCTTAATAATTCGTCTTTTAAAGAAACATTATACTCTTTTGCCTGTTTTTTGGCAGCAGGAATTGAAATATAAATATCTCCCATTATTTTCTTCTCATCTCCCAAATTAAACGACAATACATCTGTTGTTTTATTCTTCTTTCTATATTTCTTATTTATTTTTCTAAGCAATTCCCCGTCTCCAAAAGTAATACTCAATTCTCCTTCTGTCTTATGGGTTTTTAATACTTTTAAAATCTCTTTTTTTATTTCTTCCCCAGCTATTTTTTCTTCTTGGCTATTTTTTTGACCCTTGTTGTTAAGAAATATCTTCATCATACCCATATTCCGATATATTTTTAAGTTCTTTTATTTGCGCGCCAAGGTTCCTTAATTTATTATCAAGCCCTTCATACCCGCGGATAATAAACTGGTCAATATCTTCTATTAAGGTCTCTCCCTCCGCCGCAAGACCCGCGATTATCAATGCCGCTCCGGCTCTAAGATCCCTGCTTTTTACAGGCGCCCCTTCAAGTTTGTTAACACCGGTAATAATCGCACTCTGTCCCTCAAGCTTAATATTGGCTCCCATTCTTCTCATTTCATGAGCGTGCATAAATCTATTTTCAAAAACCGTTTCCGTAATAACAGACGTCCCTGAAGATAAAGATAAAAGAGCCGAAATTTGAGGCTGAAGATCGGTGGGATAGCCTGGATATGGAAGTGTTTTAATGTCAACCGGTTTAATCCCATTTGGAACATTTACTTTAATAGATGTCCCGCGGATACCAAGCATTACCCCCGCTTCCCGTAATTTGCTTATCGCAGCCTCCAAATGCAGAGAATTCACATCTTTTATAAGAACATCTCCGCGGGTGGCCGCGGCAGCAATAAGAAGTGTTCCTGCCTCTATTCGATCCGGAATAATATCATATTCACAACATCCAAGCGATGATACTCCTTGAATTTTTATCTCTTCACTGCCAGCCCCTGTTATTTTTGCTCCTATTTTATTTAAAAAAGCCGCAAGATCTACTATTTCAGGTTCTCTTGCCGCATTTTCGATTACTGTTTCACCATGAGCCAAAGTAGCAGCCATCATTATGGTCTCTGTCGCCCCAACTGACGGGAAATCAAGATATATCCTGCTTCCTGTCAATTTTTTAGCTTCACCAATAACAAAACCATGTTCCATAAATATTTTAGCGCCAAGAGCCTGCAGTCCTTTGAGATGAATATCAACCGGACGCGATCCAATCGCGCACCCGCCCGGCAAAGGTATTCTTGCATGACCTGTTTTTGCAAGCAATGGGCCTATTATAAAAAATGATGCCCGCATTTTTGTCACAAGTTCATAAGGAGCAATATGCTTTAATCCTCCATTTACCCAAGTATGGACAGTATTTGGAAAAGCATATTCAGCCCTTATCCCTAACGATCTTAATACTCTTATCATTGTCCTTATATCAAGAAGATCAGGAATTCTGGTTATAGTAGATTTCCCATGAGTTAAAATTGTGGCGGCAAGAATGGGGAGGGCGGCATTTTTTGAACCGGAAACAGAAACTTCTCCCTGCAGCTTTTTGCCCCCCTTTACTAAAATTCTTCTCACTTTGAATAATATTCCTTTATTTTTTTGGCAGTAAAACCAAACTTAAATAAAATCGCAGAAACAATTCTTGCAGACGCTTTCCCATCTCCATAAGGGTTGACAGCATGCTGCATTTTTTTATACAAAATTCTATCGATTAACAATTTTTCAGCTTCAGAAAATATTTTCTTGCCGTTAACTCCTATAAGTTTTACCGTACCGGCTATTATCGCTTCAGGACGTTCTGTCTTTTCTCTTAAAACCAGGACAGGCTTGCCTAAGGAAGGAGCCTCTTCCTGAACGCCTCCCGAATCGGTCAATATAAAATAAGAAGCTTTCATTAAATGAACAAATGGCTCATAGTCCATGGGAGCAACAACAAGAACATTATCAAGCCCTCCCAAAATCTTTTCTACAACACCCGTAACCATAGGATTTTTATGCGCGGGCAAAACTATTTGGATATCATTAAAATAGGTTTTAGCCAGTTTTTTTATCCCTTCACAAATTTCTACTAGAGGCTGACCAAAAGATTCACGCCTGTGAGCCGTAACTAAAATTATTTTTTTGTTTGCATCAAGCTTTAATCCCGATTTTTTTATATCAAATTTTCTTTTTGCAACCAGCAGTAAAGCATCTATCACTGTATTTCCCGTACAATAAATTGACGGCTTTGGTATCTTTTCTCCGATAAGATTTTCAACTGATGAAGAGGTCGGGGAAAAATGCATATCGGCAACAACAGATAAAAGCCTTCTGTTAACTTCTTCAGGAAAAGGGCGCAGCTTATCAAAAGTCCTAAGACCCGCTTCAACATGACCTACCGGAATTTTGTTGTAAAAAGCGCAAAGTCCCGCTGTAAAAGCAGTGCTGGTATCCCCTTGCACAAGCATCATATCAGGCTTTTCTCGCAACAAAATCGATTCCAGTCCTTGCAATGTTTTAACCACAATCTGGGAAAGAGTTTGCGATTTCGACATAATTTCAAGATCGTAGTCGGGTCTAATGTTGAAAATATTCAATACCTGATCGAGCATTTCCCTATGTTGTCCCGTTGAAACAACAAGAGGGATAAGTTTGTCATTATATTTTTTTATCTCAAGGACAAGCGGCGCCATTTTTATGGCTTCGGGTCTAGTTCCAAAAACAAGCATTATCTTCTTTTTAGCCATTAAAAAGCAAGCCTCCCTATTTCCGCAGCGCCATCAAAAGAGCGCCAATACTCAATAAAAAACAAGCAATATAAATCGCGAAGACCGCCTCGCGATGTGTAAATCCCGCCCTTAAAAGCATGTGATGAATGTGCTTATTGTCAGCCGCAAATGGGCTTTTTCCGTTCCCCAAACGCCTTCCAATAGCAAATATTGTATCAAAAATCGGGACACCCAATATTAACAAAGGAATAATTAATGCAACAACAAGCGTTGTCTTAAAAACTCCCATTATTGCCGAAGCAGCAAGAAGGAATCCCAAAAGATAACTGCCTGAATCGCCCAAAAATATTTTGGCGGGAAAAAAATTGTACCGCAAAAAACCCAATGCCGCGCCTGTAATAGAAAGGAGAATTATCGCAGCGCCGATTTCATGGGTGCGCAAAGCTACAAAAAAAAGAGTTCCGGCGGATATAGCCGCAACACCGGTAGCCAATCCGTCTAGCCCATCAATAAGGTTAATAGCATTTGTAACACCGGTTAACCAGATTAAAGTCAACGGAACAGACAAGAAAAGGGTAAGAGGGAAAATTCCATTGAAAGGATTTGAGATAAAATTAATCTCCACTCCCAAAAAAAGTACAACGGCAGAAGCCAACAACTGCCATACAAATTTTGTTAAAGGCTTAAGGCCTTTTATGTCGTCAACGGCTCCAACTGCAAATATTATGAAACTAGAAATTAATATGCCAAAAATAGGCAGAAATTTTATATGCATTCCAAAATACCACGCCCATAACAAAGCAAAAACAATGGCAAACGCAAACCCTAAAAATATGCCCGCGCCACCCAATCTTGGGACAGGAGAGATATGAACCTTTCTAGCGTTAGGTTGATCGACAATTCCTTTATTAGAGGCAAAAGCAATAACCACCGGAGTAAAAAAAATGGTCGCGAAAAAGGCAATAAAGAAGATCCCGAAATATAATAACATTACGGGGTTTAATTATATCATAATTTTAACAGAGGGGCAACATATATTAAATCAACTATTGTAACAATCCCTTGAATAATGCTAAAATTGAATATCATGAAGATAAAATTGGTTGTTTTTATTGCGTTATTGCTTATTATTGCAACCACATCTTTGGCAATCGGAGGAAATAAAAAAATGTCAGAAAAAAAACTATATGCAGTCTTTGAAACAAGCCTAGGAAATATAACCTGTATTCTTTATCCAAAAGAAGCTCCAAAAACTGTTTCAAATTTTGTAAGCCTTGTAAAAGGAGAAAAAGAATGGCTGGATCCAAAAACAAAAGAAAAAACAAAAAAGCCGCTGTATAACGGAACAATCTTCCATCGCGTAATTCCTGATTTTATGATCCAAGGGGGAGATCCGCTCGGAATGGGTTATGGAGGACCAGGATACCAATTTGAAGATGAAATAGATAAAACCTTGACATTTGACCAGCCCGGCAAACTTGCAATGGCTAACTCAGGCCCCAATACAAACGGCTCGCAATTTTTTATAACCCTGGCTCCCACCCAATGGCTAAACTCCCACCACACAATTTTTGGCCAAGTCATTGAGGGTCAAGCTGTTGTTGATGCAATTTCTATGGTCAAAAGGAATGAGAGTGACAAGCCTGTTGAGCCTGTCATTTTGCAAAAGGTTGTTATTAATGAACAATTATAAAAAATACATTAATTGGACATTATTTCCATGCTTCTAAATTTCTACAAACGCATGGAGATAACCGGCAAAGAAACAATTTGGCCTGTTAATCCAACCCGCAATTTCATAAAAAACCTGATAGCCAACGTCCCAAAAACCTGTAAGATTATTTTTGATTATAACGAAGAACCTGTTGAGATAATAATTTACTGGTTCAGATCAAAAAAAGAAGAAGATCTTTATGAACTTTTTAAAAATTTAAAAGATAAATGCACAAAAGCATTATGGTTTGTTATCTCAAAAACGCCGGGCTCTTTATCCGCGGAAATATTAAAAGATATCGCAGCCCAAAATAAAATGGCGCATAATAAAACGTCGGATTTTACAAAAGATGAATACGGCATCAGGTTTGTTTATCGCGCTGTCGAAGAAAGGTAAATATCATGATAAGCCCCGAAAAACAAAAACAATTGGAAGAAAAACTGCAAAGGCTCAAAATAAATAAAAACAATGTTATAGAAAGATTTGTCAGGGCTGGCGGAGCCGGCGGCCAAAATGTAAACAAAGTTGAAACTGCTGTTTACCTAAAACATATTCCTACAGGCATAGAAGTAAAATGCCAACGCGAAAGGGCTCAGTCACTAAACAGGTTCTTAGCATGGCGATTGCTTGCCGATAAAATAGAAGATATGGTTTTAGGCAAAAAAAGCCGCGAGCGCCAGCGGATCGAAAAGATAAGGCGCCAAAAAAGAAAAAGGTCAAAACGGGCAAAAGAAAAAATGCTAATAGAGAAAAGAATTGTTTCTGATAAGAAAAAGTTCAGGAAATCTCCCGATATTGATGATTTTTAGTCCGTTTAATTTTTAGAAAATCCAACACTTCCGCCAAACTTTGGAGGTTCCGGTGCTTCTTTTATAACCCCAAATTTTTGTTCATATTTTTCTATGTTTTGCAAAAGAGCGCCAAGCAGTCTTTTGGCATGAGAAGGAGAAGTTATAACACGTGAGTTGACTTTTCCTTTTGGCGGATGAACAAAAACAAAATCCATTATAAACTCATTTTCGCTATGAGAAATAATTGCCAGGTTACTGTAAATACCTCCCGCGATTTTATCTTCTATTTCTATTTTTATTTCCTGTTCTGCCATTTTTACAGCCCCCTTTTTTAAAAAAAACAACCTATCTTTATCAATCAACCGATTGTTGGTTACCGGTTAAAGATGATAAAAACCGGATCAATAAGTTAACAGGCAAGCCAACAATATTATTATAATCCCCTTCTATCTTTTTAACAAACTTATCTTTTATTTCCTGTACGCCATAAGAGCCGGCTTTATCCATAGGACTGCCGCTTTTCACGTATTCAAGAATTTCTTCGCGTGAAAGTTCTTTCATCGTAACTTTTGCAACTTCATAACCCGATTGTTCATTTAAACCGTCCGAATTAATAACCGCAAGCCCCGTAACAACATCATGAGTAGTGTTAGACAGGCTTTCCAACATAGAAATGGCTTCTTCTTTGCTTTTGGGTTTGCCTAAAATTTTACCGTCAAGAATTACAATTGTATCAGCTCCTATCACAATCGAATTTTTATATTTTAAAGCTACATCTCTTGCTTTGGCAACAGCAGCCTTAACGGCAAAAAGAATTGGTGTTTCCGCCTTTATTTCAGATTCATCAATACAACTGGCAACAATATCAAAGTCTTTAATAATTGCCTCAAGAAGTTGTTTCCTGCGGGGAGAAGCGGACGCGAGGATTATGTTCACGCTAAAGATATCACCTACCAATCCAAATTGTAACTTAAAAACCAATGATCTTTGTAAGGTTTGAGTTTTTTTTGCTTGTTAACTTTATTTTTTTTTACGCTTTTTTTATTTTTTACGGCCTTCTTTCTGCTATTTACAATCTTTTTTTTGTTTTTTACCGTCTTTTTTTTCTTTACCATATTTTTATTTCACCTATATACCCTTGGAACTCTTTTCCCTATTCCGCATATTATCTCATAACTTATGGTGGAATCAAGTCTGGCAAGTTCATCTACAGTAATAGATTCGAGCCCCTGTGTTCCGATTATAGCAACTTCTTCGCCAATATCAATCTTTGAATTTCCAATATCAACCAATATCATATCCATGCTCACCGCGCCGACGACCGGATATCTTTTCCCTTTTATCAAAACCTGTCCTTTATTGCCAAGTCCCCTGCTATACCCATCTGCGTAACCTACAGGAAGGGTTGCTATTGTTGTCTCTTTTGAAGTAACATGTGTTCCGCCATATGAAAGCGATGATCCCGCGGGAATACGTTTTAAATAGACAACTCTTGTCTTAAAAGATAAAGCAGGCCTCAAAGAAATCGATCGATGCATACCACCGGCAGGATATAATCCGTACATCATAAGCCCGACCCTTACCATATCAAGGTGGGTATTTGGATGAAAAAGTGTAGCCGCAGAATTAGCGGCATGTTTTAACGTAATTTTATCTAAGCGTGAAATAACACTTTTAAATTTATCAAACTGCTGCGCTGTATAACTGTCCGCGTGCTCCTCCGCTTTTGCAAAATGAGTAAATATCCCCTCAATCATCAAATTTGGCAAAGAAGATATTTTATTGTAAAGAGCAATCGCTTCTGAAGGAGCAACCCCTACCCGCCCCATTCCCGTATCTATTTTGATATGAATGGAAGATTTCTTTTCTCTTCTTAAAGATTCGTCGGAAAGTGCCTTTGCTTCTGCAAAAGAATAGACTGTCTGCGTTAACCGATGATGGACAATTTCATCCATAACAGAGGTTGGAGATTCTGTAAGAATTAGAATAGGAAGTTGAGTCCCTGCTTCACGAAGCTCCAACGCCTCTTTTAAATTTGCAACTGCAAGATAATTTGCCTTAGCTTCCATTGCCGCACGGGAAACAGCCACAACGCCATGCCCATAAGCATTGGCTTTAACAACAGCCATAAAATAAGTTGTCGAAGGAATAATTTTTTTGATCTCACTTATGTTATGCTTGACAGCCTCTAGATCAATTTCTGCGTAAGTATTCACTTGCACTCCTTAATTTTTCAGCTAATTCATCGGGGACGGCGTTCCCCCCAAGCGAGATACGCCTTCCGGCTATAACACCGTGGAAATCGGATCCACCGGTCATCAATAGATTATATTTTTCAGACAATCCTGTATAATTCTTGATTTGCAGAACACTGTGAGTAGGATAAAAAACTTCTATTCCCTGAAGCCCTGCCAAAATCATATCCGGTATAATCTCGTCACAATTTGAAAGGCCGGGATGCGCGTAAACGGCAACACCGCCGGCTCCCCTTATTAATTTTACAGCATCAAAAGGAGAAAGTTTATAATGGCTGGCATATGCCGGACCATGAAAACCCAAATAACGGTCAAAAGCTTCTTTAAAGCTCGAAACAATACCGGCTTTTATAAGAGCCCTCGCAACATGAGGACGGCCGGGAGAATCATTTCCTGCAATGGCAAAAACCTCTTCCGCGTTAATATTAATGCCAAGTTTATTAAGCTTTTGAACCATGCTTTGTATACGCCGTTTCCTTTCGCTTTGAATTTTTTTCAGCTCCTTATGCAGAAAGCAATTATTAAGATCAAAAAAATATCCCAATATATGAACTTCTGTTTTTGATGTTTCTGTAGTAAATTCAATACCTGGGATAACTTCAACCCCAACTTCTTTACCTTTTTCTTGCGCTCTTAAAATACCGTCGAGTGTATCATGATCTGTGATTGCTATAATGTTAATTCCCAAAGATTTCGACAATTCAACAATCGATTCAGGAGAATCTGTCCCATCAGAAAAGCTGGTATGAATGTGCAAATCAGCAGGCATATTATATTTTTCATTATATCACAATCTAGGCGTAATCTTTAAACTCAGAAGTAAAAATCATATAAACCATATAATCAAAGATACAAGGGGTAATTTCAAGCCCTAAAAGTTTTATCGTGAAAGCAAGTGCCGCCACGCGGGAAAGTTCTTTCAAATAAAAACCGCGATGGAATCTTTTTTTAAATTTGAATTTCTTGTAAACAAAATCTGTCTTTATATGCTCTAAATGGCAAAAAAGCTCCCAAGCAACCAAAAATCCAAGTATTTTTGATGAAAGTTCCGGAATTATGATTTCAGAAGTAAACCTGTCCAGCGCGTCTCTGTATATTATTATCTCTTTCTGTTTTGGTCTATATTCACTCCTTTTTGAGCCCCCCGTATCTATTCCTATTATTTTAGCATCCAGCCTTTCAGCTATTTTCCTGGGGTCGTTTTCTTTAAACTCAGCAATAACCCAATCCGCGATTTCTTCTCCGAGGGAAATCGCGCTAAAAACTGATTCCACCCTTTCTTCAGGCATAAGGCGGGTAAATTTCTTGTCTTTTTCCAGCATAAGCATGGCCAAAGATGTTAAATTTCTTTCTGTTAAGTTTTCAATCATAAATTTTTATTACCTCATCTGTTATTTTACCATTATCAACCGTTATTTTCATATAATGAAAAAATCCTCCGGCAAAAAATGGCAAATGCAAAGGGGATCCCGCCCCCCCGCTTGTAATATAAACAACTCCATCCCGCGCTGCTCTCCCATAAGCATGGAGATGCCCTGAAAAAACATAATCAATTTTGTATTTTTTAAAGTCCTCCATCATCAATGCTCCCATTTGGCGATTGTCCATTATAAAATCGGGGAAAAAATTTGTAACATCAAAAGTCGGCTTATGAAAAAAAACAAATGTATGATCTTTTTTATTTTCTTTTAAATTTTTGATCATCCATTTGTATTGATTTTCCGTAAAGTTGCCTTTCAAGGCATTGTCAAGAATAAGAAAGTGGCTATTCTCATAGTCAAAAGAAAAATACGAGGGGCCAAAAAAAAACTGAAATATTTATACCCGGAATAAACAGCATCATGGTTACCCTTTACATGATAAATAGGAATTCCGCACAACCGATTAAACTTAATATGTTTCTCATATTCTTTAAGTTGCCCGTTTAGCGCAAAATCTCCTAAATGAATCGCAAAAGAAATATCAGGGTCCTCGGTTGTTTTTTTCAGCAGTTTTTCATATGTTACGTCTCCCTTGCAACTATCGCCAAAAACAGCAAAGGAAAATGCATAAGCCGGTGCGGGAGCAATTAAGAAAAAAAATAACCACAACCCGACACACAACCTATTACGCACAACTTTCACTAAGAAGCAGTAATTGAGTCTTCATCTACGGATATATCGTCAATCGCAATTCTATATTCTTTTATTGCTTTGACCATTGATTTTAAGCTAGCGCCCAAAACAACTTCTGTCAGCAAAAGCCCTCGAGCTCCCGTATCCCAAATTATTGACACCTCGGAAATTTTTATGCTTCGTTGAGTCGGCACTATTACAGGCAGATTTGAAGACATTGCCATTGCAATATAATTCTGTAAATCACCAACAACCAAATCTTTTCCCGTTTGACGCACAGGAATAATAGCGGCATTTATAGCATCTATTTTTTCTTTTGAAACCGTCATTAGTTTATCCAGACTATAACTCTCATCCAATACTACTATTTTAGCTTTTCCAGGATTAATATTATATTCCAGCATTTCCGGATAAAAATTCATGAAATCAAAATCCGAAGCTAAAAGCGGCACAAGCTCTTTTGCCTTATTACGCGGCAAATCCAATCCTACAGGAACCAAGACAGAGTTGATTATCTCCTTATCATTTTCGCTGTGAGATATAACCAAAGCATCCGCGCCTGCATCACAAGCGGCTTTTGCCATTTCTACATCGTTTTTAGGCAAATTAACTATTAATGTTAAAGGGTGTGATTTCATTATCTCAAGTAAACGGCTCATTTTTTTCCTCCTCTTGTTTTAATGCTGGCAGAACATCCGCAATACTTCTGGCTATATAAATTATATGTTTTTGCCAGTTCTCTTCCTTTAAAATAATTCGGCCTGAAATCAATATATAAAAACTCAATGCCTGCCATTTTCGCGATTTCTCCGCCTAAATCTTTGATTAAATCATGCTGTTGATAAGGGCTTATAAGCAAGGTAGTTGTAAAACCGTCAAACCCTCTGCTTTTGGCAAATTGCGCCGTTCTTATAAGCCGCATTTTATAACAAAGGTTACACTCCCCCGGCTTATAGTCAAGATCATTTTCAATGTAAATCATTGGCAACCCTGTTTTAGCGCAATAAAGATCCATTCCTTCTTTTCTTTTTTGATATTCCTCTTTAGGATAGATATTAGGATTATAAAAAAATCCCGCTACTTCAAGTCCCGCGGAAACAAGATCTATGTAAACTTGAGTAGTACAAGGAGCGCAACATGTGTGCAATAAAACTTTTTTCTTCACTTAATCAGGTCCAACTCCAGCAAAACTTTTTTTATTTTATCTTTTTCTTCATCATTGGCTTCTATTAAAGGTAATCTGGGTTTTCCAACAGGCATGCCAACCATTTGTAAAGCGGCTTTAACAGGGGTTGGATTTGCTGTAATAAACAAAACTTTAAAAATGGGAAGAAGTTTCAAATGTATCTCCTGCGCTTTTTTAACATTACCTGATTGATAAGCTTTAACCATGGCTGAAATATCTTTGCCGACAATATGTGACGCCACAGAAATAACTCCAACAGCACCAACTGCCATCATGGGCAAAGTTAAGCTATCGTCACCGCTCCAGATAATAAAATCGGAAGGACAAAGTTTTTTTGTCAGGGAAGTCTGATCAAGATTTCCCGCGGCATCTTTAATCCCGACATAATTTTTTATGTCTGCAATCCTAGCCACTGTTTCAGGCAACATGTTGATCCCTGTCCTTCCCGGAATATTATAAATAATCAAAGGCAATCCTGTATTTTCCGCGACAGCTTTAAAATGCTGATACAAACCTTCTTGTGACGGTTTATTATAATAAGGAACAACAACCATAGCACCATCAACCCCGATTTTTTCAGCTTCGATTGTCGATTTGACAGAGGTCAAAGTAGAATTAGAACCGGTTCCTGCAATGACTTTGCATTTTCCTGACAAAGTTTTTACCACAACCCGGTAAAGCTCATATTCTTCTTCATGGGAAAGAGTCGGAGATTCTCCTGTAGTTCCATGGAGTAAAATTGCTTCCGATCCATTTTCAGCTAGATACATAGCAAGTTTTTCCGCTTTATCATAATCAACAGACATATCATCTTTAAAAGGAGTCACCATAGCCGTCATCAAATTACCTAAAGCAACCATATTAAGCCCTCCCTAATTGATTACATTTTATCATAAAATCAAAAAAATGTTTGTTTTTTGAATAATCCAAACATTTAATTTTGTTTCAAATATTTTCTCCAATTTTCTTTAATGTGCGTTATAAGTGATGATTGTCTATCACCATGCCTATTATAATTGTGTTTACTAGACAAAAATCAGTTTCAATGGCAAATGTTTTCTAAGTAACATAAGTCGTTATAATACTTACGAATTTTCGTCAGAGGCATTTTTGTTGTTTTGATAAGAATAATTTTAAATTTTCAAGAACATATTGCTGAAGATCTATACTGTCCATAGCCTTTCTATGGAGTGCACCCTTATAAGTGGAACGATTTTGAGCTAAGATTAGAACGATCTGGCATATCATCTTGAGCTATGTTTTTTAAAGATTCCTCAAAAACA
>Ga0208373_1001172_pt1 | contig 36905 bp, 30 predicted proteins | sample RifOxyC2_FD_184036 | JGI IMG/M metagenome (GOLD analysis project Ga0208373, IMG submission 184036) | Soil microbial communities from Rifle, Colorado - Rifle Oxygen_injection C2 (SPAdes) | ecosystem: Environmental > Terrestrial > Deep subsurface > Rock core/Sediment | place: Rifle, Colorado...
CAATTACATCGAAGTGTTCTATAATCGTCAGAGAAGACATTCGGCCATTGGCTTTCTGTCACCAGACAACTTCGAAAAACGGTTCGTGAATGATTAAGTTACTGTCTACTTTTTGGGGGGAAGATCAGGTGGTAGAGCTCGTTATTTTCAAGAATTATTGCAGAGAATTCGTGATATCAGAAGTAGCGAGCGTATGTTTTACCAGAAAGTTACTGATATTTACGCGACGAGTATTGATTACAAAGTTGATGCCGAATTAACGCAAAAATTTTTTGCTACAGTTCAAAATAAAATGCATTATGCTGTTCATGGACATACTGCCGCAGAAATCATAGCTAAACGTGCTGATAGTAAAAAACCCTTGATGGGACTTACAAGTTTCAAAAGCGATTATATTACTACTGATGATATTGTTGTTGCAAAAAACTATCTAACTGAACAAGAAATACATCAATTGAATTTGATTGTTTCTCTTTATATTGATTTTGCGGAATTGCAAGCCAGTGGTGGTCGTCTGATGAAAATGCAAGATTGGATCAAAAAACTAGATGAGTTTTTAACCATTTCAGAAAAGAAGTTATTGCATTCAGCTGGAAAAGTGAGTGCAGAGCAAGCAGGGAAAAAGGCATTGGCAGAATATGAGAAATATCGCAAAGAGCAGGACAGGAAATATGTTTCTGATTTTGATTGTGAAGTGAAGAGAATTTTGGAGATTGAGAAAAAAAATAAACGGTAAACGAGGATATGAAATATATTTACGAAACAAGTTGTTTCGCAATTGGGCAGACTCGCTAAGCTTAAGTTTGAAATGATGATTTAATGGAATGAAATTATGGCTATTCATGAATTCGACAAAAAAGATAAAAAAGAGAAAATACGAAATGAAATTCGAAGGATTGGTATCTTGCTTGATAAAACCCCAACAATGCACGATTTTAAAAGCGCTAAAACTAATATAAGTCTGCATAAAATTATTTATTTCTATGGTTCTTGGAATGAAGCAATCAAAGATGCTGGACTTGAAGCAAATCCTACTTTTCAACCCCCACACAACAATAAAGTGATCAAACAAGAATTGATTGACGAATTTATCAGAGTGGCTAATGAAGTAGGAATCATTCCAGGCATGAATATCTTTAGGTCAAAATCAAAATTTTCATGGACTCCATATAAAACAACTTTTGGATCATGGGCAAAGGCGGTGAAATATATAATTGATAATTATCAATGTAAATTCAAATTCAAAGCTGAAAATAAAGAAAAAAGCGATAAAAATAAATATGATACGAAATTGCTTAAATTTTCATGTCCATTAGTGAATATTCCTCGAAATGAGTTTGAAACTATTGTGCTTTTTTCTTATTTGGCGCCTAAGTTAGGGTATAAGATAGAAATGATCGGGGCTGGCTTTCCTGATTCAATCCTTATAAAAGAAGGCAAGAAGATAAACTGTGAATTTGAATATTTAAGTTCTAATTATATTCAACATGGACATCCTCAAGATGGATCATGTATTTGCATTTGTTGGAGAAAGGATGTTGATATAAATAATATAGAAGTTTTTTCAATAGAAGAGTATTTAAGAAAAAACAACTGGTTTGAAGCTCTGGAAAAAACAACTTAAAGGAAGTTGGTATGCAAAAAATGGCTGTAATTTCTGTTAAATTAAATAAGGAAGAGGATAAGATTTTGCAATATCTTGCTGATTAAATAGAGCTGTTAGAAAAGCTCAAGAAGAAAATAGTAAATTAGGTTTGCCAAATGTTTATTTCTTAAATGGAAAAATCCGCTACGAACTTCCAAACGGCAAGTTGACCACTGTAAATCCTCTTAAATAAATTCTATTTCACAACATAAGTAACAACAATATTCATCTTAACAGCAATATCTCCGCTATAAATTGGAGTGTCTGATTCGCCGCCAATCGTCCTATCGGTTGAAATGTTTGCTTGTTGTGTAAGCATCCCCCAATTATTTAATTCCTGTTCTTGTATCTTTTCAATCCTGACAAGAGTCAACCCCGCAGCATCCGCAATAGCGCGCGCTTTTGACTTTGCCGCATCTACCGCAAGTTTTAATGCCTCTTTTCTGTACGGCAAAATATCTTTTCTTGAAAAATTGATGCTTAAAACCTGATTGGCTCCGGCAGATGTCCCTTTGTCTATTATTTTTGAAACCTTTTCCAATTCGTCACTTATAATAATTGTAACTTGGTTGCTACATGTATAACCTATAAGAGAAGAACTCCCGTTTTCATATTTCATTTTTGGCCATATACTAAACTTGGAAGTCCGTATTTTATCTTTTGGTATGTTAAAGCTTTTGATGGAATCGATGACTTTTTGCATTATCTCCGCATTTTTAGACTGCGCTTTTGACGCCGTCTTTTCATCTGTTTGGACGCCAAGGGTAATAGTTGCCGTGTCAGGTTCAACATCTACATTGCCTGTTCCAGTAACAGCAAGGGTTTGATTGTCGGCGGCAAAGCAGGGAGTTGAGATACTAGATACGGAATATAGTAAAATAGAAAATAAAATAACAACTAAAACTTTTTTCATAAAATAAACACCTCTTTTTATAAGAGTATACCATATAACCTTTTTAATTTTTTATCGCTTTTAAGTTTTATGCCTTTTTTCACTTTACGGGCCATTATGAGCCTTTAATTACCTTTATAAAACTTCAAAAAATTAGAGTGAAATTTTTGAAATTACTTTATGATGATAGATACAGGAGAACCCTGAAAAACTCAAAATTCCATGTAGGCGCTCCTCTTAGGAGTGCTAAGACATGAGGGAACGATGAGCCTAAGAGGCTCATTTACGCGATGTGTGATCAATTTTTCAGAGCTCTCATACAGATACACAAAAATAAAAGGAGTGATGAAAAATGGCTAGTAATATAAATAGGGATATGCGAATTATGCTTAGGGCAAATGGCTGTCATTCTCTTTCTTTAGAAAGGCACAGAAGAAGAGCTATCGAAACTGTTGTGAATTATTCAAACCCTATAGCGGATCGTATTCGTCAGAGGGGATCTGTAAGAGAAGAATTATCTCGAATAGCAGATGCAACTCCAGGGGATAGTAGAAAAAACCTGTTAGCGCTTTTTAACATATACAGAAGATTTGGTAAATAAATAAAAGTTGAGCTTCAACCTGATTTTTTTTGAATAAAATAGTATAATTCCCTTCATATGAACCAACCAATTCACTTAGCCCTTATCTGGCACATGCACCAGCCTTATTATAAGGATTTAATTGCCGGAGAATATTTCCTCCCCTGGGTTCGCATGCATGGCATAAAAGATTATTACGATATGGTCGCAATTCTTGAAGATTATCCCAACATGAAAGCAACTTTTAACCTTGTCCCTTCGCTTGTTGAACAGATAGACGATTATGTTTTTAATAATGCAAAAGACATAAGCCTGAAAATATCAGAAAAAGATCCAAAAGCGCTTTCGGATGAGGAACTTGTCTATCTCCTGAAAAATTTCTTTATGGCAAATTGGGAGACAATGATAAAGCCTTACAGCAGATATCATGCGATGCTTCTTAAAAGAGGGAGATTTGCTTCCGACCGCGAAATAGCAGACGCGGGAAAAAGATTTACAAGACAGGAGATTTTAGATCTCCAAGTCTGGTTTAACCTTACTTGGTTTGGTTTTATCTACAAAAAAACAGACCCTGTCATCATGGAACTTCTAAAAAAAGGGACAAATTTTACCATAGAAGATAAAGTAAGTCTTTTGGCAAAACAAAAAGAGCTCCTTTCAAAAATTGTGCCGAAACACAAAGAGCTTATGGAAAAAAATCAGATAGAAGTTACAACTTCGCCTTTTTACCATCCCATACTTCCTTTATTATGCGATACAAGCATAGCAAAAGAATCTATGCCCGAAATAAAACTCCCTTGCACAAGATTTAAGCACCCGGAAGATGCTATGGAACAGATAAAAAGAGCGATAAAATTTCACGAAGAACATTTTGGATCAAAACCTGCCGGCATGTGGCCGTCCGAAGGGAGTGTAAGTACCGAGGTTGCAGGCATTGCCGCTCAAAACGGCATAAAATGGATCGCGACCGATGAAGGGGTTCTTTCGAATTCATTTAGGAAAAAACTATCGCCGGAAGAACTTTATAAGCCCTATACAATTTCAAAAGATGGGAACAATATCCACATAATATTTAGAAACCACTTTTTGTCCGACCAAATAGGGTTTGTCTATCAGCGATGGAGAGCCAAAGATGCAGTCGCAGATTTTAAGCATCATTTGCATAATATAAAAGCTTCGCTTCCCGATAACGGGAAACAATATTTAATAAGCGTAATCTTAGACGGTGAAAACGCGTGGGAATATTTTAAGGACGGAGGAGAAGAATTTTTACGGAATTTATACGATGAGCTTTCAAAAGACCCGAATATAAAACCTGTGCTGCCAAAAGATTTTATACAAGAATTCCCTCCGGAACATAAGATTGAACGGTTGTTTCCTGCTTCATGGATAAACAATAACTTTAGAATATGGATAGGGCACGACGAAGATAACCTGGCTTGGGATTATCTTGGCAAAGCAAGAAACATATTGGAAGGGCAGGAAAATGAAACCGCGTGGAAAGAACTATATGTCGCTGAAGGTTCCGACTGGTGCTGGTGGTTTGGCGATGACCACTCATCGGAAAACGATCCTGCGTTTGACACATTGTTTAGAAAACATTTGTCTAACATTTACCAGCTTTTAGGAAAACCGATCCCTACATATTTAAAGAAACCCATTAAACAATTAAGGACATTAAAACCGACTCGTGAACCGGCTTATTATATTGAACCTGTTATGGATGGTGTTGTGACAAGCTACTATGAATGGCTTTCTGCCGGGTCTTTTGATGTAAATAAAACAAAAGGGGCAATGCACCAGATAGATACGGTTGTAAGCGCCATCTATTATGGTTTTAGCAAATCCCAAATGTTTTTTAGAATTGACTGCCAGCTTGATTTCCAACGAATGGAGTGCAAAGGCTACAAATTTGATATAATTATCCATCATCCTAACCCATGCAAACTTGAATTATCCTGCGAAGTTCCTCCTGCCGTTTTAAGTTTATACAAATTAACCGATAACGATACCTGGGAAAAAGTAAAAGAGCTTTCAACTTTTGGCATAAGCAAAATAATAGAGATTGGATTGTCTTTTGAAGAAATAGGCGCAAAACAAGGGGATGAAATACAGTTTTCGGTTGTTATAATAAAGGATGGAAATGAGCTGGAACATTGGCCAAGAGGAGGGATGCTTTCGTTTAAATTCCCCGACGATTCGTTCGAGCTTAATAACTGGAAGATATAGAGATGAAAAAAATTAATTTTTTATTTGGGATTCACTGCCACCAGCCCGTCGGCAATTTTGAGCATGTTTTCGAATGGGCTTATGACAGCTGTTATCTCCCTTTTTTAAAGGCCATGGAAAAACATCCGCGGATAAAATTTTCTGTCCATTACAGCGGGATACTTTATGATTGGTTTATCAAAAACAGGCCGGAGATGATTTTGCTTTTGCAAAATCTTGTAAAAAGAGGGCAGGTTGAAGTTCTAACAGGCGGCTATTATGAGCCAATTCTCCCGATTATTCCTGATGAAGATAAGCTTGGTCAAATAGAAATGATGAACGAGTTTATAAAAGACAAATTTAAGATTAGCCCTTCGGGTCTTTGGCTTACAGAACGCATTTGGGAGCCGACCCTTCCCAAAATTCTAGCCCAGGCAGGTGTTGAGTATATTACCGTAGATGATTACCACTTTTTGTCCGCAGGAATTGAAGGAGATAAACTTTTTGGTTATTACTTGACCGAAGAAGAAGGGGAAATACTGAAAGTATTCCCCATAAACAAAGCCCTACGCTATTTAATTCCGTTCAAAATGCCAGAAGAGACAATAAATTATTTAAGAAGTATAGCGACGGAAGCAGGGGATAGAGGGGCAATTTTGGCAGATGACGGTGAAAAGTTTGGAGTCTGGCCCGGAACTTATAAGTGGGTTTACGAAGACGGTTATTTGGAGAATTTTTTAAACAAGCTTGAAGAAAACCTCGACTGGATAATTCCCATGAAATTTTCCGATTACCTTGAAGAATTTCCGCCAAAAGGAAGAGCCTATCTTCCGACTGCCTCTTATTTTGAAATGATGGAATGGTCTCTTCCAGCCGACCAGCAGATACAGCTTAAAAAAATAAAAGAAGAGGTTAATCATTTAAACCGTTATGAAGAATTCAGCAAGTTTTTCAGGGGAGGATTTTTCAGAAACTTTTTTGTAAAATATCCCGAAAGCAATAATATGCACAAGAAAATGCTTCTCGTGAGCAAAAAATTATCTACTATAAAAAAAGGCGCGATATCGGCGGATAGAAAAAAATTGATTAAAGAAGCGGAGAAAAATCTGTATAAAGGCCAGTGCAACTGCGCTTATTGGCATGGTGTTTTTGGCGGTCTTTACCTGTCAAATTTAAGAAACGCCATTTACGAACATTTGATCAGAGCCGAAAATATTTTGCAAAGGCTACAAAGGGGAGATAAAAAATATACAGAACTTTTAATTTATGATTTTGATAAAGACGGAAATTCCGAGGTTCTTCTTTCCAATCCTTACTTAAATCTTTATTTTGCTCCTGCTGCGGGGGGATCCCTGTTTGAAATGGATTATAAACCCAAAGAATTTAATTTAATCGATGTTCTAACAAGAAGAAAAGAAGCTTATCATGAAAGCCTTTTAAAAAATGGTGAAGGATCGGCATCTTCTGAAGGGATTCACAGTATTCATGACGGGATCCATTTAAAAGAAAAAGGGATAGAAAAATATATCATTTACGATTCTTTGAAAAGGGCTTCTTTTGTCGATCATTTTTTTAGTTCTGACGTAAATTTAAGCGGATTAAAACATGGATTGGCTACTGAAATTGGAGATTTTGCCGGAGAGATATATGATTTTTTTCCGATCAGAAAAAATAATGAAGTACAACTTAATTTATCAAGGGTTGGGGCTGTTAATTCCCAGGAAGTAAAACTTACTAAAACAATCCTCCTTTTGTCTGGCCAAAGCATTGTAACTGTCGATTATGAAATTATAAATAATGGCAGGGAGCCCATGGAATTTATTTTTGGAGTGGAATTTAATTTGACGCTCTTAGGGGGGAATTCTCCCGATCGATATTATAAAATTAACTGGGAAAAACTTGAAAATTCACATCTTGCGAGCGAAGATGTTTTGGATGAAGTCAAGTCTGTACAGCTTGTTGACGAATGGAAAGGTTTTAGTGTATCATTTGAACTAAATTATGAATGTGATTTTATCCGTTATCCCATAGAAACAGTTTCTCAATCCGAGGGCGGCCTCGAAAAAACTTATCAGGGTTCATGTTTGGTTTTTGCATGGAAAACAAAGCTTAATCCGAAAGAAATTTGGAAAAACAAGTTTGTATTAAAGATCGAAAGTTAAATAGCAAGGAGCAATAAAAATGCCTGAATTACGCAAAGATCCTATATCAGACCGTTGGGTTATTATTTCAACAGAAAGAGGAAGGCGCCCGTCAGATTTTAGCGGTGCTTCAACAGAAACTGAAAAAGACGATTCTTCCAAGTGTCCTTTATGTGAAGGAAATGAGGACAAGACTCCTCCCGAAATAATTTCATCTAGGAGAACTGGCACGGCACCAAATACTCCGGGATGGTCTGTTCGGGTTGTTGCGAACAAATTTCCCGCGCTTGTAATAGAAGGGGATGTTAACAGATCAGGAATCGGCATTTTTGATATGATGTCTGGAATAGGAGCTCATGAAGTTATTATTGAAACACCAAGGCATGATTTGACTATTGCCGAGATGAAAGAAGAACAAATCGATAAAATTCTTTGGGCATATAAACAGCGTCTTATTGATTTATCCAAAGACCAGAGATTTCGTTATATTCTTGTTTTTAAGAATTACGGAAAAGCGGCCGGAGCGTCGCTTTCTCACCCCCATTCGCAGTTGATTGCGACTCCCATAACTCCAAGATATATAAAGCTCGAACTTACAAACGCGAGAGCTTATTTCCAGGGGAAAGAGAGATGCCTCTTTTGTGACCTTGTAAGGCAGGAGCTTGGTTCCGGCGAGAGGCTTGTTTACGAGAATGAGTATTTTGTAGCGTTTGAACCTTTCGCGTCAAGATTTCCTTTTGAAACATGGATTTTACCAAGGCGCCATAGCGCGAAATATCAGGAGATTTCAGATGAAGAAAGATTGCAACTTGCAAGCTGCATGAAAGATATTATGTCACGTCTTAAAAAGACATTAAATGATCCCCCCTATAACTATGTGGTCCATACGGCGCCAAACCCTGTAATAAGGCCGGGAAAACCTGATTATTGGGGAACAATTGATTATGATTTCCATTGGCATATAGAAATTATTCCAAGATTGACAAAAATAGCAGGGTTTGAATGGGGTTCCGGTCTTTATATAAATCCAACCTCTCCAGAAGAAGCGGCAAAGTATTTGAGAGAAATAATATAAGAAAGGGAAAAAAGGAGGAGAAAAATATGCCACCCAAAAAAAAAGTTGGGAAGTCTTCTCTTAAAAAAAAGGTTGTTTCTTCAAAAAAGAAAGCCGCACTCTCTTTAAAGCCATCTCGTAAACGTGTAACACTAAAAAGAAAATCTGGAAAAGTTGCAAGCATAACGCCGTTAAAAGAGGGACTTAAAGATATACAAGAAAAAAAAGAACAGGTTGAAGAAGCCAGTCAGAAAGTTTTTGAGCCTCCTTATAATTACAATGATAATAAAATTGTTCTTATGGTAAGAGATCCATATTGGCTTTATACATACTGGGAAATCAACGAAAACAAAATAATTGAGATAAAAAGAGAATTGGGTGAAAAGTTTTTTGATGCTTCTCTTGTCTTAAGGATTTATGATACTTCCGATTGGACATTTTTCGATATAAAAGTCGGAGCACACGTCGGCAATTGGTATATAAACGTTGGAAGGCCTAATACTTCTTATTGTGTAGACATAGGTTATCTTACATCAGACGGCATTTTTATGTGCTCGGCAAGAAGCAATGTTGTTACAACTCCCAGGGATTCTATGTCTGAAATTATTGATGAAGAATGGATGATTCCCGATTGGGAAATGATGTACGCCCTTTCGGGCGGCTTTGGTTTTGGAAAAAGTTCAATGGAAGTAAAAGAGCTCTTCAAAAAGATGCAATTCCCTTCTTCATGGCTTTTTTCGGGTTCTCCGGTAAAAAAAGAAAGCAAGCGCCCGTTTTGGCTTGTTGCCAATTGCGAATTAATTGTATATGGGGCGACAGAACCTACCGCGTCCGTAACTGTTATGGGGGAAAAAATTAAACTTCGCCCTGACGGAACATTTTCATTCCGTTTTCTCCTTCCTGACGGAAATTATGAGATACCAATAGAAGCGATAAGGGATGATGGGGGAGAGCGCCGCAACATAACTCCTATAATCAACCGGAAAACAAAATAAATTGAAAGTGGAAATCTCAAAATGACAAAAGGTTATTTAGCGTTAGTATTACATGCTCATCTTCCATATGTGCGCCATCCGGAATATGAAGACTTTCTTGAAGAAGATTGGCTTTATGAAGCAATAACCGAAACATATATCCCTCTTTTAAATGTTTTTGAGGGCTTAATCAATGATGGAATAGACTTTAGGATTACAATGTCAATTACTCCGACCCTTGCGGCAATGCTGGCTGATGAGCTTTTGCAAAACCGTTATATAAAACATTTGGACAATCTTATAGAATTGTCATACAAAGAGATTGAAAGAACAAAATGGGATCAGCCGCTTAACGAACTGGCTCACATGTACAACTATACTTTTATTGAGTCGAGAATTGCTTTTGTTGAGCGTTATCGCCGGAATTTGCTAAATGGTTTTAAAAAGATCCAGGATGCGGGAAAACTTGAAATTATAACTTGCGGCGCGACACATGGCTTTTTACCTCTTATGGAAGTAAACAGAAAAGCAGTAGAAGCCCAAATAAAAATCGCAACCGCAGAATATGAGAAACATTTTGGCAGGCGACCAAACGGGATATGGCTCCCTGAATGCGGTTATAATCCCGGAGACGACCAAGTATTAAAGGATGCGGGAATAAAGTTTTTCATAACAGACACACATGGCATCCTCCATGGGTCACCCAGGCCAAAATATGGCATTTTTGCTCCTGTTTATTGCAAAAGCGGCGTTGCTGCTTTTGGTAGGGATATAGAATCGGGAAAGGCGGTCTGGAGCGCGGAAGAAGGATATCCGGGAGACTTTGTTTATAGGGATTTTTATCGCGACATAGGATTTGATCTTAATTTTGAATATGTAAAACCTTATATATCTCCTGATGGTATAAGAATAAACACGGGGATTAAATATCATAAGATTACAGGAAACACAGATTACAAAGAACTCTATAATAGAAGGGCGGCTTTGGATAAAGCGGCGGAGCACGCGGGCAATTTTATGTTCAACAGGGGACAGCAAATAGAGCATTTATATAATTTTTTGGAAAAGAAGCCGATAATTGTATCTCCTTACGATGCGGAGCTTTTTGGACATTGGTGGTATGAGGGTCCGGAGTGGCTTAATTTCTTGCTTAGAAAAATAGCTTGTGACCAAGATGCTATTAAATTGACAACGCCATTTGAATATTTAAAGGAGAACCCAAAGAACCAGGTTTCAACTCCGTCCCTTTCTTCGTGGGGATACAAGGGATATGCGGAAGTCTGGCTTTCGGGCTGTAACGATTGGATGTACAGGCATCTTCATAAGGCGGCGGACAGAATGGTTGAGCTTGCGCAGAGTTATCCAACTGCGGAAGGGATTTTACATCGGGCATTAAACCAGGCAGGAAGGGAGCTTCTTTTGGCGCAATCTTCAGACTGGGGATTTATAATGAAAATGGGGACAATGGTCGAGTATGCTGTAAAGAGGTTTAAGGATCACATTGGCAGATTTACAAAATTATACGATCAGATACGATCAAACTCTATTGATGAATCTTATTTAAGAGACCTTGAATGGAAAGATAATCTATTTGCAGATTTAGACTACAGGGTTTATAAATAAGGCTCAAATTCACAAATTCGAAATTTCACTGGATTTTAAAAGTTGTTGGGGTGTATAATCATTTAGTGAAAATAATATGAAAGCAATAATTTTAGCGGGTGGGTTGGGGACGAGGCTTCATCCTCTTACAATAAATACGCCAAAACCGATGATTCCTGTTGCTAATCGGCCGCTTATGGAGTATATTGTAGAGCTTTTGGCAAAGCACGGTATCAGGGATATAATTGCTCTTCTTTTTCATCAGCCGCATACAATAAAAAACCATTTTGGCGACGGCAAAGAATTTGGTGTTAAAATGTCTTACATAGAAGCTCAAGAAGATTATGGCACCGCGGGTGCGGTAAAATTGGCGGCGGAAAAGTTTAATGAGCCTTTTCTTGTGATAAGTGCTGATCTGGTTACTAATTTTGATCTTACAGCTGCTATAAAATACCACAATTCAAAAAAATCTTCTGTCACAATTCTTTTAACGAGAATAGCAAACCCTCTTCCATATGGAATTGTAATAACAAATGGCGACGGCAGAATAAAGAGATTTCTTGAAAAACCTTCATGGAGCGAAGTTTTTTCCGACACAATAAATACAGGCATATATATAATTGATCCGGCTGTTTTTGCATTGGTTCCTGAAAAAAAAGCGTTTGATTTCAGCCATGACTTGTTTCCTCTTCTTATGGAAAACAAAGAGAAGCTTTATGGTCTTGTAATGGAAGGGTTTTGGCGTGATATAGGCAGTCTTGAAGAATACGGGCGCGTCCATTCCGAAATTTTAAAGGATACAGGTTTTATTGTGGATAAGACGGCAATAGTGTCGAAAACAGCCAGATTGGAAGGGTTTGGAGTAATAGGAGAAAATACGATTGTTGAGGACAATGTAATACTTACAAACGCGATAATAGGGGGCAACTGTAAAATAGGACGAGGAACAAACATAAGGGAAGGGATTGTTTGGGATAATGTAATAATTGGAAATCAAGTCAGGATTGAAAGGGGAACAATTGGTAGCGGATGCCATATTGACGATAAAGTTTTTATAGATGAAGAAGTTATTGTTTCTGATGAGGTTTATATCGGTAAAGGGGCGTTTTTAAAGCCTAGGGTCAAAATTTGGCCCGGTAAAATTATAGAAGAAGATTCCGTTGTTTCCCGTACAATGGTGTTAAGAGAAAGATATCCTAAAACCATTTTTGGTCCGTTTGGAGTTACAGGTATTGTTAATGTTGAGCTTACATCTGAATTTGTCAGCAATTTGGGTGTTGCTTACGGCAATTTTCTGGGTAAAGGGGCTTATATAACCGCATCTCGCGATGCGCATAAAGCCTCCCGAATGATTTATCGGGCATTTATTTCTGGCGTCCTTTCCGCGGGAGTTAATGTTTTTAACCTTGAGAATGTGCCGATCCCCGTTACCCGCTATGACCTTATGAGTTCAAAAAGCCTTGGCGGTTTTCATGTCAGGAAATCTCCTTTTGACCAGGAGGTTATCGATATTAAATTTTTTGATGAAGACGGAATGAATCTTTCCTCAACAAAAGAGAAAAAAATCGAAAGGCTGTTTTTTGGAGAATCCTTTAAAAAAATTCAGGCAGGGGAGATAGGCGAACTTTCTTTCCCTTTTCACAGAGTTGCGGAACAATATCATGAAGGAGTATTGTCTCATATAGATTTAAAAGTTATAAAAAGCAAAAACTGCCGGATTGTTATAGATTACGCATTTGGTGCCGCCTCCCAAGTTTTTCCCAATATATTGGGGGAGCTGGAGTGCGACGTAATTACTTTAAACGCGCATGTCGATGAAAATAATATAACAAAATCGCGTGAAGTTTTTGACCAGTCGATAAAACGGCTTTCACAAATTGTAAAATCGGTTGAAGCCGATCTTGGCATTATGTTTGACGCGGGGGCCGAAAAGCTTTTTTTATGCGATGAAAAAGGGACTGTTTTTTCAGGAGACCAAACCCTTTCAATTATTATTTATCTTTTACTTTTAGTAAACCCCAAATCCAGGATAGCTATTCCCATAAACAGCAGTATGGCTGTGGATAAAGTGCTTCAAAAATTTAGTGGCAAAGCGCTACGCACAAAATCGACCTTTCGTGACATGATGGAAACAGCTTCAAGCGGTAAAGTAGATTTTGTCGGTGAGCGGGTTGGCGGGTTTATATTTCCGGAATTCCAGCCTTCGTTTGATGCTATGTTTGCGACATGCAAAATAATTGAGCTTCTGAACCGGTCAAATTCAAAACTTTCTGAAATATCGGCCAAAGTCCCGAAGAGTTCGGTTGTTAGAAAAGATATTTCCTGTTTGCCGGAGTTAAAAGGTAAGGTTATCAGGACTTTATCTGAAACTTTAAAAGAGGAAAATGTCGAACTTATAGACGGCGTTAAAGTTTTTTATAAAGACTCTTGGGTTCTTGTGTTACCTCATCCTATGAAACCTGTTATAGAATTGTACGCGGAATCTCTAAACGAAAAAGAGGCTCAACGGCTGATAAAAGAATATACTTTAAAAATTGATGATATTATCAAATGAAAGAAGCTCTCGGAAAGCTGAAGCTGTCATCCCCACCTTCTTTCTCTACTATTTCTATACTTGGTGTTTTGCCTGGTTGTAGTTGAAAAAAATTAATGCTATTACAGAAATCAACTCTAAAATTGTTGGTTCCAAAGTTAACAGGATCATTTATTCCTCCTTCACAAAACTGATGAAATTCCATTAAATGTATATGTAGGTCAGAAAAAGCAAAAAGGTTGTTTGTTCCTTCATCTATAACCATATAATTTTGACCTGATTCATATTGAATATATCTTTCATAATGCATATTGCCGGATTTGTCATTTACCCATGGGCAGGATTGAAACCCATTGCCAGATGCTTTTACAATAAACATTCTTCCGTTTATACGTGCTTTTTTCACTTTTGCCAGCTCTTTAAATAGATTTATGACTACTTCAAAAGGGATATTCCGTTCTTTAGAAACTCTTAGATCACGGTCTTTTACTGTTAAAAACTGTTCAGAAGGGGCAAGCATTCCTACAACTGATATTCTCTTTGCTTGCATTCTACCTTCCAGTATTGAAATATCCTTTTCGTCGGTTGAATAAGCTGGAATTGCTTGATTATCTGGAGTTAGAATGTAAGGGCTTGATCCCTCATCTGTTTGGTCTTCATTTTTTACACAAAAAATATCTCCTCTTCTTTCAAACTCATACCAAAAAAATGAATTTGTTAATTTAGGATCAAAAGGTTTATCTTGTGCATCGGCGGTTATTGCTTGTTGACTTGTTTCTGCCATTTTTTTTATAAAACGATGGGAAACTTTGTTTCCAGGATTAGCTTCAATCAATCTCCTTGTTTCTGTTGGGAGACCTACCCTGGCAAAAAATTCGGTTCGTGCGGCCGGAGCTTGAGGCAATAGAGCTATTTTCATGTTTTTTCCTCCAAATTTTCTATTTAATTATCGTCATCTCTTTGCTCGGATTTCAGTTAAAAGAAAAGTCAAATGGTTGTAAAAAGCAGTAAGATATGATATAAAACTTTAAGGTAAATTTATGAAAATTTTATATGTTTCAGCTGAAGTTGTCCCCTTTGCCAAAACTGGTGGTTTGGCCGATGTCGCGGGAGCCCTTCCCAAAGCTATAGAAAAACTCGGGCATGATATAAAAATTATTATGCCAAAATATGGCGTAATAGATGAAGAGAAATATAAGCTGACAAAGCTTTATGCGAAAATAGCTGTACCGGTCGGAGATAAAATTGAAACTGCCTCTATTTATGAAGCAAAACTTCCAAACAGTAAAATTGTAGTTTATTTTGTGGATAACAAAAAATATTTCAGCAGAAGAGGGCTTTATCAGGAAGACGGGGTTGATTACCCCGATAATTGCGAAAGATTTTCATTTTTTTGCAGGGCAGTTTGTGAATTAATAAAAGAGTTAAAATGGATTCCTGATGTGCTTCATTGTAACGATTGGCAGACAGCGCTTGTAATCCCATATTTTAAATTCAAATATGATTTCAATAAAACAGTTACAGTCTATTCTATCCACAATATGGGATATTTGGGGCTGTTTCCAAAAGACCAGATTTTTTTAACCGGTTTTGGCTGGAAAATGTTTACTTACGATAAGCTTGAGTTTTGGGATCAACTTTCTCTGGCAAAAGCCGGTCTTGTTTTTGCGGATATTATTACGACTGTTTCTCCAACTTATGCCAAAGAGATACAAACAAAACAATCTGGCTTTGGTCTTCATGAGTTGCTGTTAAGCAGAAGCGACAGGGTTTTTGGAATATTAAATGGGATAGATTATGATATTTGGAATCCTGCCACCGACCCTTCAATTGCTAAAAATTTCACTATTAATACCATAGAAAATAAATATTTAAACAAAAGCGCCTTACAAAAGAAAAATGGTCTTCAAATTAAAAAAACAGTTCCTTTAATAGGGCTTATAAGCCGTTTGACCGATCAAAAAGGGTTGGATATTTTGACAAAAGCGCTGGAAGAAATAATGAAATTAAATTGCCAGCTTGTTATTTTGGGGACTGGAGATAAAAAGTACCACAAGCTTCTTGACGAAGCCTGGAAAAAACATCCAAAACAGATAGGGCTTAACCTTGGCTTTGACGCGGCTTTGGCTGAACTGATTTATGCCGGATCTGATATGTTTATAATGCCCTCGCGCTATGAACCCTGCGGGTTGGGTCAATTGATTTCTTTTAAATATGGGACTGTTCCTATTGTAAGAAAAACCGGAGGATTAGCTGATACTGTTAATGATTACAATAGCAAGATGCAAAAAGGTGATGGATTTGTTTTTGAAGAATATACGAATGAAGCATTATTTGATGCGGTAAAACGTGCTGTTTTGACTTACAATAAAAAGAAAGAGTGGGCATATCTTATGAAGAAGATAATGCTTTCAGATTATTCCTGGGATGTTTCAGCAAAGAAATATCTTGAGATTTATGCTAAGAGAGAGAGCCTGAAATAGTTATCAAAGTTGCTTCTTTTTGTCCTCATTTTGGAGAAGAACCTCCGATTTCCGGAACAGGCGGGTCTGGCACTATGTTTTTTTCATCTTGCACAATGCGTTGTGTTTATTGCCAAAATTGGCAAATAAGCTGGGAAGGGACGGGGAATAAAGTTTCAAGAGAATCTTTGACCGATAAAATGCTTGAGCTTCAGGAAGAAAAATGCCACAACATAAACCTTGTTTCACCAACACAATATGTTAACCAAATTATAGAAGCTATAAAAATCGCAAAAAAGAGAGGACTTCGTCTCCCGATTGTTTATAATACAAATGGTTACGATACTGTTGCTACAATAAAAAAACTTGACGGTATAGTTGATATCTATCTGCCGGATATAAAATATTCTGATGATAATACAGCTTATAGGTTTTCAGGCGTAAAAAATTATGTAAAGCGCAATCGTGAAGCAATTCTTGAAATGTACAAACAGGTTGGAAATCTCAAGCTTGATAGTAAAGATATTGCCTTTAAGGGCTTATTAGTCCGCCATCTCGTATTGCCTGAGGATATTGCGGGAAGTTATGCATCGCTTGAATTTCTAGCGTCAATATCCAGGGAAATATGGATTTCTATAATGGCGCAATACCATCCATGTTATAAGGCAAAAGAAAATCCGCCTTTGGATAGGAAGATAACAAAAGAAGAATATCAGCAAGTCTTGAGATGGGTTGATGAACTGGGTTTTGAAAATGTTTTGGCGCAGGAACTGGAAAGCGCCGATTGTTTTTTGCCGGATTTTAATAAGAAGAAGCCGTTTTAATGGAGGAAAAGTCTGCGCCATTTTAAAATTTTAAAAGTTGCCTTTGGAGCCGTTTCATACCTATGCAATATTTGATCCATATATGGCGGGGTATTACTATTATAATCAATGGTTGATCCAATAAAATATTGGCTTGCATCAATTGTTCTTTGAGGATTTTTTAGTATGCTATTTGCTATAGATTCATTTCCGAGCATCATGTAAAGAGTTTCCATCCAAAAAGCGAGTGATTTTCTTTCTACAATATCTGCTCTTTGCCAAAGAGTTATAACTGGCTTCAATATTTCCGGATATTCTACATCTGTTGCTTGTTGGTATGTTGCCTGCTTTAACTCTTCTTGTTGAGTTGTTTTTGGTGCTGAATCATTGCTATCGCTAGAGAAAAATTTTGGCGCGTTTACAAAAAGCTCTCTTATGTTTTCGATAAAATCTAAAAGATATCCGATTGTTTCTGCGATAATAGGCCCGGGAGATAATGTCGATTTTGAAAATTCAATAGGAATAGAGATAAATCGTCCATTTTGGCCCGGGATTAAAACTTCGCCGAAGGCATGAGGAAGATTTTTTACCCTTTTCCTTGGCCCTAAGCCCAGAAAAGATTTGTTCACTACAAAACCTGTAGATTGTGCAGTTGGAATACCCGCAAGCCTGAATAAAGTAGTCCCCATTGTCGCCAATTCACTGCAAACACCGCCGCCATTTTCTACTATCATTCTATGATATTCATCTCCGTTACATTTCCTATTGTCCGACTTTTGTTTAATAGCCAAAAATCTTTCTCTCTCTTTTTTTCTGTATTGTTTATATCTTAAGCTTGGTTCGCTTACTGCATCTGCTCTTAACCTTTTTATGGCTTTTCCCAGAGGTAAATTTTCTATTTTTTTTAAAGCTTTTTCCCATCTTTTTGCTAAGTTAGGCGAAAGAGTTCTCATGTTTTCTAGTGTTACATGTGTTTGAGTTAATTTTTCATATAATTCTTCACCATATATTTCTGGAGCCCGCTCTTTAAACTCTTTTAGAGTTAAGTCTAGTGTTTCGGGAGGGACTTGGCTACCAATAGTATATGTTTTTCCTTTGTCAGTTTCTTGAGATAATTTCCCTCCTGCGATATGAGGAGGAGTTAAGAAAAATCCTTTTTCCTTTTCGCAAAAAACTATTTCTTGGGGTCCTTCTTCATCAAGATATTCTGGTTTTATTGCGGAATCATCATCAAAACAACAGCTCTCTTTATCTGCTATAACCCCTATACTAGTTCTTAGGTATCTATTTCTTCCGCTAAGGCTTTTTGAGAAAATAGCAATCGTTTTTGGAATTGGATATGGAATAGCTGCACCCATTGGAAGCTGTTGAGTTTGGGCGGTTGGAGTTGTAAGAGACTTTTCATCTGACAATATTAATCTGATTATTTCTGTAATATTGTCAGGGACTGTCGCGGCAACTAAATTAATCCCAAAAGATGGAAGACAATTAGCGGCATAAGCCTTGGCGGAAGAAGTAAACTCTCTTGTTTCATCTGGTGTTATTATTCCTAAGGTTTGCAGCCAAAAAACTAAAATATCTTCATCATAGTTTGTACTGGTAAAAGGAGAAGTTCTTATTTGAAATTCACTTCTTGCGGCTTGTAGAGTTTGGGTAAGTGTTGGATCTGCTGCAGCTAGTTTTTGATCTATTTTGATAAACAAATAATCAATAACTTCTTCCCATCCATTTGCAATTGCCAGCGAGAATAACGTTTTCAAAACAGTTACTCTTTCGGGCAGGCTATTAAGATTTTCTATTCTATTTAAAATGGTTTGAATATTCGCGGGTGCCGGATTTGTTAAATCGTAAATTTCTTCTTTTGGGGTTTTCCCCCGTCTTAATCTTTTATCAATATCTAAGGCAAGCGCTCTTGTTGAAAGCATATTTCTTTTTGGAAGCGAAATGGGAATAGCATTGGGAGGATTATTGCCAGCAAGTTTTTGTCGTTGTCTATAAAATCTTACTGCATCAGCGTTAGGGGTGAATTTATGATTACCTATTTGAAATATCGGATTTTCAAATTTATCGTGTATTCTGCCATATCTTATCCCTTGGACAGTTATTCCTCCCGCGGAGTAAAAACTCATGGAGAATCGTCTGAAACTTTCTAATGTTTCGTTAACAAAAGAAGATACGACAACTACTTCTGTCCCTGGCTGGAGGGTTTTTCTAAGAAGGTTGCTATTTCTAAAGGTTGCTTTCTCTTGTTGTATTTAGAATTTGTAAGACTAGTTCTCTTCTGTTTGCTTGGATAAGGAATCTTGCTAACGATCCTGTATACAGGTTATATTCAGCTGCTTTTAATAAGGGTTCTTCTATTTTATTTTCAAAAAGGGCAATTAACATATTGGCATCAATAAAAATAATAAGGTCATCAAATAATTTATCAATAGAGATGTTTTGTAAAAACTGTATTATTTCGAAACGCCGGGCTCCTGTTTTTGCATATGGGGACGCGAGTAGACGCAGGCATCCTATTATTTTTTTCATTTCATTCCGTGAGGCTAATAAATTTCCTACGCTTTCTTCCACGTATGGAAGAAGATTGGGTTCATGGAGCATTATTCTTGTTCTACTAAATATTTTAACAGGAAAGTCTTCTAAGTCTAATGCTATTGATATTGCCTTTGCTCTTTGCTTGGGAGAAAATTTGGTAAGCGCCTTGTAGATGAAAAAATCTAAAGGGTCGGAGGCTTCTTTGGCTTCTTCGTATTTTCTTCTTAATGGTAAAGGAAGATCAAAACCTTCGGCCTGAAGCAAACGAAGAGCTTCTAAATTGTGTTTTGAGCCAAGATCAAGAGCTGCTTCGACTAAAAAAGCTTTTCTGTCGTATCTAAAACCTATCATCTCTGCAAGTTGCATGGCATCAAATATTAAACATGATCTGTTAGACTTAAATAACTTGACCAGAAAAACGGATATTCTATCTATTATTTGAACATCCAGACCTTTAAGAGATAGTCCTTGATTTTTGCCAATAAATAGAGATTTTGGTATTGGTTGACTTCTATTATTAGTAATTAACATTTCCTACATATATATCGACAAAATTGGACTTAAATTGCGTGGTTTTTGCTTTGTGAGGTGGGGAGTAAAAAATAAATTTGTAAGCTTACGAAAAAACATTCCCTTTATTTAAAATCCCGTTTGGATCAAAACCCTTCTTAATCCTTCGCATTTCATCAATCCCTTTATCTCCGTACATAATTTTTAGATAATCATGCTTTATTTTGCCTATGCCGTGTTCCGCGGAACATGTGCCGCCAAGAGAAACTCCCTTTCTTACAAAATCAGCAATTGTATCTTTTGCCAAAGGGATATCATCCGGTGTTTTTGGCACCAAATTGACATGCAGGTGATTTTGTCCTATATGTCCAAATTTAACAGAAAGCAACTTGTCGTGCACCGTTAACAGTGTACTATTATAATAGTTAATCATTTCTCGTAATTTGTTATCAGGGACTGCGATGTCACTTGCAAATTTGATCGAATGATGTTTTTTAAACTCTTCATTGATATGTTCTGCCATACTATGGCGAAATTCTTTAAGCCCTTCTTTTTGTTTGTCAGTAACGCCAAGCCATGATTCTCCCATATCGACCCCCAAACTTTTCAAAAGCCCAGCCCATTTATCCAAGTAACTTTCTTTTGTCTTTTCTGTTATCTCTGTTTCCATGTAAATGGCTGTTACCGCATGAGAAGGAAGTTTTGGATAGGAAGTTGTAAGGAGAGTAAGAGCGTTATTGTCAAAATACTCCAATTTTAAAACATCGGTTTCTATTCTTGCCTTTTCAATAAAAGTAATAGCTTGATTCTCGTTTGGAAAAAACACAATAAGGTCAAAAGTATCATGAAAATCAGGAATTAACTTAATTTCAATCTCTGTTATAACTCCCAGAGTTCCTTCTGATCCTATAAACAGGTCTATCATGTCCATTTCGGGGGTGGAAAAATAACCGGCAGAAGTTTTGGTGTTTGGCATTTTATAGTCAGGAGCTTTAATGCCATATTCTTTTATTTTGTATCCTCTTTTTATGTCAAGGGTTTTTCCCGAGGGCAAAGCAACTTTTATTCTTTTTACCCAATTGCGGGTTGCTCCAAATCTGAAACTCCTTGCCCCTGAAGCGTTTGTAGCCAATGTCCCTCCGATAAAAGCTGTCTGTTCCGTAGGATCAGGAGGGTAGAGGAGTCCCAGTTTTTTTATTTTGCTTTCAAGGTTTTCTAGGGTTACAGCCGGTTGTAATAAGACAGTCTTTTTGGTTGGGTCAATGTCGATTATTTTATCAAGTTTTTCGGTGCCCAATATCCATCCGCCAAAAGGGATGCATCCGCCTGTGGTTCCTGTTGTTCCTGCAGAAACTGTCAGCGGCATTTTTTTTGAGTTTGCTTCTTGTAGAAGGGATGCTATCTCTTTTTCATTTTCAGGCAAAAAGAGCCCTTCTGTAAATCCTCCTTTTAGATTGGAGCTGTCTTCTAGGTATGATTGAATTGCCTGTTGGTCGGTTTTTCTTATCATAATGGAATTATATCATGATGTTTTCATCTTGCTTCCTCAGATTTAAGTTAAAAATAGACAAATACTGTATTTTTTGATATAATTTTATTGAAATGAAAAAGGTTAATTTAGAGGCTCAAAAAAGAGAAGTTACTGGTAAAAAGGTAAGCGCGTTGCGAAGAAACGGGCTTATTCCTGCCGTTGTATATGGTCATGATATGGAATCTTTCCAAGTTTCCGTCCCTTCCAAAGATTTCAGCCGCGTTATTATGGGAGATGCGGGAACCAATGCCATTATCGAATTAAAAATAAATGATGATATGTTTACAGTTCTTGCCCATCAAATCCAAAAAGATATTTTATCCGACAATATTTTGCATGTAGACTTTCTTCTCATACGCATGGATGAAGAGATCAAAACAAAAGTTCACGTAGAGCTTATTGGTGAATCTATTGGAGTAAAAAGAGATGCCGGTATTTTGGTTCATAACATAAGAGAAATTGAATTGGAATGTTTGCCTGATAGGATTCCGGAAAAATTTGAGATTGATGTGTCAAATCTGAACATAGGCGATAACATATTGGTTTCTGATATTAAAACACAGGAAGGAATCAAAATACTTGCCGATAAAGATGATGTAATTGTTCATATCTCTGCGCCAAGCAAAGAAGAAGAAACTCCTCCTCCAATAGAAGGAGTTATGCCTCCTAGCGCGGAAGGGGCTGTTCCTGTTGAAGGGGTTGCTGGTGCTCCTGCGAGCGGAGCTACACCTAAAGAGGGCGCAAAGCCGGCCGCAGAAAAAACGCCTAAATAAATTAGTAGTGGATAATAAATTTTCCAGAAAAATAGATAAACATCTTAAAAAATATCTTCCCAAAGACAACTCTGACTTATCTTCCGCAATGAAATATTCTACTATGATAGGAGGAAAGCGGTTCCGTCCTTATCTTTGTCTGGAAGCTTGCAAAATATGTGGTGGAAATCAAAATGATGCCATACCTGCTGCTTGCGCGATCGAAATGATCCACACTTTTACCTTAATCCATGATGACCTTCCTTGTATGGATAATTCCGATTTAAGACGCGGAAAACCAGCCTGTCATAAAGTTTTTGGAGAAGACATTGCCTTGCTTGCGGGAGATGCATTAAATACTCTTGCGTTTCAAATAATCGCGAAATATTATGAGCCTGCAAAAGCAGCTCAAGTTGTTGTTGAGTTGTCGCGAGCGCTTATAAATGTTGTTAAAGGACAGGTAATAGATATCCAGTCGGAAGGCAAAAAAATAAGCCTAGAAAAGTTAAAAAAAATGCATCTATTAAAAACCGCGGCTCTTATAGGGATATCATTGAAAATTGGAGCGATTTTGGCAAATGCTGGCGATAATCAGTTAAAAAGCCTTTCTAAATACGGACAGCATTTGGGGTTGGCATTTCAAATAGCTGATGATATACTGGACGCAACATCGGATAGCAAAATAATTGGCAAGCCGGTTGGAGCGGATGAGAAAAACCTAAAATCGACATACGTTTCGATTTTAGGTTTGGAAAAAGCAGGGGAATTTGCGGATTTAAATTCAAAAAAAGCAAAAAAAGCATTGAGCCGATTTGGTAAAAAAGCAGATAATCTGATAAGAGTGTCTGATTTTGCGGTAAACAGGAAAACATGAAATAAGGGGGAAAGAAATGGATCTTTTGTTTTCATTATTGTCGAATGTTCCGTTATTAACAGGTGCTGCTGCTTTTTTGCTTTCACAAACATTAAAAATTGTTTACTATTATATAAAAGAAAAAGAATTTAACATAATCCATTTTTTTGAAGCTGCAGGCATGCCTTCTACCCATTCGGCAATGTCTTCGGCAATGGCTTTGATGATAGGATTAACAGAAGGATTTGCCTCACCACTTTTTGCTGTCGCAGTTGTTTTTACAATAATAGTCATGTATGATGCCATGGGAGTTCGTTTTGCTGCCGGACAACAGGCAATTGTTTTAAATAAGATTATTGAAGATATTTATTCAGAAAAGGTTTCTGAAAAAGAAAAAATGAAAGAATTAATAGGGCATACCCCTTTTGAAGTTTTTGTCGGAGGAGTTTTGGGTATTCTTACGGCAATCATTATGTACCTGATAGTATTTTAATATGACTTGTTTATTAAACGAATTAAAATTGCCTGAAACGCTAAGGCATCTTTCACCGCAGCAGCTTGGAAAGCTGGTGGATGAGCTTAGAAGTATCATAATTGAAGTTGCTTCAAAGACGGGAGGACATGTTGCTTCCAGCTTGGGGACAGTTGAGCTTACCCTTGCTCTTCATGCTATTTTTGAATCTCCAAAAGATAAAATTATTTGGGATGTCGGACACCAATCTTATTCGCATAAGATATTAACCAGCAGGAAAAATAAATTCCATACGCTTCGCCAATTTAAAGGGATAAGCGGATTTCCAAATAAAGAAGAAAGCCCTCACGATATTTTTACCGTTGGGCATGCTTCTACTTCTATTTCGCAGGCTCTTGGTTTGGCCCATGCCCGTGATATTAAAGGAGAAACTTTTTCTGTCGTGGCTGTTATTGGTGATGCTTCTTTATCGGGAGGATTAGCATTTGAAGCCATCAACAATGCCGGATCTTTAAAAAGCAATATGATAGTTGTTTTAAACGACAATGAAATGTCTATTTCCAAAAATGTCGGATCACTTTCCAATTATTTAACAGCTGTGCGCACTTCAAACTTGTATGTTGATTTAATGGGACGCATTGAACATGTGGTCAAAAAAATACCTCAGGGAGAGTCACTTTTTGAATCCGTAAAAAAATTAAAAGACCGGACAAAGCATATAGTCATGAATTTTAAAGTTGATGTGATTTTTGAAGAAATGGGATTTAAATATTTTGGCCCTATTGATGGCCACAATATTCCTCTTCTTATGAGTACTCTTCAGTATGCCAAGGAAATTCCTTCTCCTGTATTGGTTCATATTTTAACCAAAAAAGGGAAAGGGTATTCTTCCGCTGAAGAAAATCCTACAAGATTCCATGGCACGGGGCCTTTTGAAATTGTTTCAGGCAAACCGGTAAAAAATGGCGGCAAAAATAAGACTTATACGCAGATTTCAGGCCAGACTATTTTTAAGATTGCCGAAAAAGATGAAAATGTTGTCGCTGTAACTGCCGCGATGGTTGACGGGACAGGACTTGAAGATTTCGCAAAAACATTTCCTAAACGATTTTTTGATGTAGGTATCGCGGAAGAACATGCTGTAACTTTTTCCGGTGCTTTGGCCAGGGGAGGGCTTAAGCCTGTTGTTGCGATATATTCTACATTTTTACAAAGGGCATATGATGAAATAATCCATGATGTGTGCTTGCAGAACCTGCCAGTTGTTTTTGCGGTAGATCGGGCCGGTATTGTTGGTGAAGACGGAGCTACCCATAACGGCAGCTTTGATTTAGCTTATTTGCGCACCATTCCTAAAATGACAATTATGGCGCCAAAAGATGAAAACGAATTGCAGCATATGCTTTATACCGCGATTAATTTGGGCACTCCTGTCGCGGTCAGATATCCCCGCGGCGAAGGAATAGGAGTTACTCTCGATTCTGAGTTTTGCAAACTTGAATTACAAAAAGGAGAGATTGTTTTTGCCTCAGGCGCTCCTAGAATTTTAATCATATCCGTTGGTTCAATGGTTTATCCGTCAATAGAAGTCGCTAAAAAATTTAAAGATGCTACAGTGATAAATGCCCGTTTTGTAAAGCCGATTGATGAAGAACTTATTTTAAGCACGGCAAAAAGATTTGACAGAATTGTAACAATTGAAGAAGGAACAATAATCGGAGGTTTTGGTTCCGCGGTTGTAGATCTGCTTTCTTATAACAATATTAATAAGCCTGTTTTAAAGCTTGGGCTTCCCGATCAGTATATTGAACATGGAACTAGGGAAGAGATTTTAAAAATGTTGGGGTTGGATGTAGATGGCATCTGTAATAGCATTGTGCAATGGACAGGTCCGTCAAGCAGTGTTGGGTTGAGAAGATAATAAAAAAGCCTATTAAACGCGTAGCAGAGCCTCAAAATCAATTTACTAAATATGATCTTAGGGATTCTGGTATATCTTCATTGAGATAGCTTGGAAAGTGGAATGAAACCACAAGAGCATCGGGATCTGTTGAAAATTCATTATGTAAGCAGGGAATAAACGTTATAGATTTACAGATAGACCATCTACGCGAAGCTAGATTCATGCTTAAAAGAGTTTGCAAATTGTTTGCAAAAGCAGCAAGAGAGATCCGTTCTTTGTCTTCAAACCTAGGTTTACTTTTTCCGTCAAGACTGTATATAAACTCAAAACTTACTATCCATGAGTTATCACTTAACTCTTGCGTAAGTTGAACAGGCCTAGCGTATTTACAAGGGAGGCAATTCAGAAAACCTCTGTTAGCTGCCGGAACTATACTAAGCAATAAAGCAAGGTCTATGTCGTTAATATCACATTGTATAGGGTTTACGGGAGTTTCTATTGAACAATCGTTTCTTAAAAAAGAGTTTATAGTTTCTTCATCTCTTATGTCAAAAGCACTATTTTGGGAGATTGTTTCTAATACGGCCTCTAGTGATTGTATGGGCTTTTTTTCTCCTGAAATATGTAGGTTGCCAACTAAATTTCTTCTAGCTACATCAACAGGATTGCCAGAAGTTATTATTCTTGCCCATGATATTTTTTCTAAGTAAACAGTCATATTAATTTCCTATCTTATTATCGAAAAAAAAGAAGTTGGATTGCATTTTAAAATTTCTGTGGGTGGAGCCAAGTTGAAAATGATATTGAACCCTAAATTTTTAAATGCTAAAATCAATTTGTGAAATCAGACATCGAAATAGCGCAATCTTCGAAACTTGAACTTATTCTTAAAGTTGCCAAACGTGCCGGTTTTAAGAGCGAAGAAATTGAGCTTTATGGCAAGTATAAAGCTAAAATCAATCTTTCCGCGCTAAAAAGACTTCAAAATAAAAAAGATGGGAAGTTAATTCTTGTTACCACAATGTCTCCGACGCCTCAAGGCGAAGGAAAAACTACAACTGTTATTGGCTTGGCCCAAGCATTAAAAAAAATCGGTAAAAAATCTTTCATCTGTATCCGAGAACCGTCGCTTGGTCCTGTCATGGGGATGAAGGGAGGAGCGGCCGGAGGCGGTTATTCGCAAGTTCTTCCAATGGAAGATATAAATCTTCATTTTACGGGCGATATCCACAATGTTACCGCGGCTCACAACCTTTTGACCGCAATGATTTACAATCATATCTATCAGGGGAACGAGCTTAGCCTAGATGAAAATCGTATAGTTTGGAACCGTGTAATGGATATGAACGATCGTGCCCTTCGCGGCTCTTTTGCGATTACCGCATCATCCGAAATCATGGCAATTATGTGCCTCTCTGAAAATTTGACCGATATGAAAGAGCGGCTTTCTCAAATAGTTATCGGTTATAAAAAAAACGGAGAAGTGGCCTTGGCTTATGAGCTTAAGGCGCAAGGGGCTATGGCTCTGCTGTTAAAAGATGCGTTGAAGCCTAATATTGTTCAAAGTATAGAAGGAGTTCCTGCTTTTGTTCATGGCGGGCCGTTTGCAAATATTGCCCATGGTTGCAACGCGATAACCGCGACAAAGCTTGCGTTAAAATCATCTGATTATGTTGTGACGGAAGCCGGGTTTGGTTCTGATTTAGGGGCAGAAAAGTTTTTTGACATAAAATGCCGTCAGGGGAAATTAAATCCGAGTGCTGTTGTTCTGGTTATTACCCATCAAGCATATATTATTCATGGGATTGAAAATATAGAAAAACATGTTGAAACATTAAAAATGTTTGGTGTTCTTTTTGTTATAGCTATTAATAAAAAGAAAAATGATGCTGATAAAGATTTAATCAACTTGCAGAAGCAATGTGAAAAATTTGGGGTCAATGTAATTATTTCTGAAGTTTGGGAAAAAGGTGGAAATGGAGGCAGAGAGCTTGCAAAAGCTGTAGTTGAAGTGTGCAAGAAAAAATCTGAATTGAAATTTTTGTATGATCTTAATGAATCTATATCGGACAAGATTAATCATATAGCTCAAAAGGCATATGGTGCGGAGGGTGTTGTCTTTTCTGATAAAGCAAAAGAATCTTTAACTTTTTTAGAAAAGTCAGGATATTCTAATCTGCCTATTTGCGTAGCAAAAACACAATATTCTTTAAGTGATGATTCAAAGTTATGCGGATGTCCTCGCAATTTTAAAATAACAGTCAGAGAATTATCTCCTTCTGCTGGCGCCGGTTATATTGTTGCTTATTGTGGCAACATAATGACAATGCCAGGCCTTCCCAAGCATCCTGCTGCCTGCGATATGGATGTAACCGAAGATGGGAAGATTATAGGATTATTTTAATTTTTCGCGGCAATCATGAAGCCTGCCGTAAGATTTTTTTTCTTCTCTTCTCTTTATATTTAAGCTATAATTTACTTTATGATCAATAAAAAACGTATTGAAAAGGCTGTAAAAGAGATACTTCTTGCCATAGGTGAAGATATTACCAGAGAGGGGATACAAAAAACCCCTAAACGGGTAGCTGAAATGTATGCTGAACTCTTTTCCGGACTGCATGAAGATCCTGCAAGCCATCTTAATGTTTTTAAACAGAAACAACATGAAGAGATGATTATAGTTAAAGATATTCCTTTTTATTCTTTTTGCGAACATCATCTTGTCCCGTTTATAGGCAAAGCCCATGTTGTTTATATCCCAAAAAATGGAAGAGTGACCGGCCTTTCCAAACTTGTAAGGGTTATAGAAGGATACGCGAAACGTCCTCAAGTACAGGAAAATCTTACAAGCCAGGTCGCTGATAGTTTAATGGATAAGTTAAAACCGCAGGGAGTTTTGGTCATTATAGAAGCAGAACATCTCTGCATGTCAATGCGCGGAGTAAAAAAACCGGGGTCTACCACGGTTACATCCGCGGTGAGAGGGATTTTTCGTAACAATGCTACAACGCGTTATGAAGCGCTGGCGTTAATTAAAAAATAGGGGTACAAAATGAGGAGAGGCTTGTTATGTAGAGCGTCAAAATTTATCCTCTTTTTTTGGATGTTTAGTTTGTCTTTTTTTATCGTTTCTGTTTTTGCTTATGCCTTATCCGATGACGCGTTAGACACCGAGAAATACTTCGATAAAAATATCGGAAAATATGTTGATGTTGTACGAGGAGAGATACTGGTCAAATTTAAGAATGCCGTTTCCATAAATTCCATAAATACGTTTAATAAACAAAATAATTTAAAACTTGTAAAAACTCTTGTGACTCATGATAAAGTGCATGTTTTATCGGTATTGGATGAAACAAAAAAAGTTTCCGTGGCAGAGCTGATTGAAACATATAAAGACAATCCATCTGTTGAATATGTAGAACCGAATTTTGTTATGCATGCGTTGGCGACAACACCAAACGATTTTTATTATCCCATTCAATGGGGGCTTCCCCTGATTGCAGCTAATGTGGGGTGGGATATAAGCAAGGGTTCTGCGGAAGCCATAATTGCGGTTGTTGATACAGGAGTAGAGTTATCCCACGAGGATTTATCAGATAAAATATGGCACAATCCGATTGAAAGCGCGGGCACAAATTCTTCCAACAACAAAGATGATGACGGCAATGGTTTTGTTGATGATTGGCAGGGATGGGATTTTGTGCAGAATGACAACAATCCTTCCGATTTGAACGGACATGGAAGCCATGTTTCTGGGATTGCCGCTTCAAAGACAAATAACGGAAAAGGGGTTGCCGGTGTTTCTTGGAATAGCAGGATTATGGCAGTAAGAGTTTTAAATAAATTTGGAGACGCGTCAGCCGGGAAACTTTCAGAAGGGATATCGTATGCAGTTGATAATGGTGCAAAAGTTATTAATCTGAGCCTCGGCGCATATTCTCCCTCTACAGCAATAAATAACGAAGTTCAAAATGCCTACAACCAAGGATGTATTGTTGTGGCTGCTGCCGGCAACGATGGGGATTCTACTTTAAATTATCCTGCGGCATATGAACATGTTATTGGCGTAGCTTCTATTGATAGAAATAATACCCGTTCTGATTTTTCAAATTCCAACAATTTTGTTGATGTTTGTGCTCCAGGCGGATATGGAAGCGGAGATGAAGAAGATATTGTCAGTTGTTACTTAGATAATTCTTACGTGTATATGTCGGGGACTTCAATGTCTACTCCTTTTGTTTCGGGGCTCGCCGCTCTTTTGTTTTCGCAGAATCCTTCGTGGTCAAATGATCAGGTTGTAACCAGGATTATTGGAACTGCAGATGATTTAGGGTCTGCCGGATGGGATGCTTTTTATGGTTACGGGAAGATTAATGTTTATAATGCCCTCGGAGGGACATTGGAATCAAATCCTGTTCTCATTTCTTATGTTCGGGCTTATCCAAACCCGTTTAAAATAGGAACAGATTCTCTTTTAGTTTTTGATAACCTCCTGGGAGATGAAAAGATTAATATATATACAATCAGCGGAGATCTTGTAATGTCGCATACTTTAAACGGGGATTCCATATGGAACTGGGATACAAAAAATTCCTTTGGAACTCAGGTTGCCAGAGGCATATATATGTATCTGGTTTTAAGCAGTACAGGAGCGAAAAAAATTGGGAAAATTGCAATTATCAATTAAAACCATTTTGATCTTAGTCTTTTTTACTGGAACTTGTACTGCCTTAAACAGCCAAACAGGGACAATGGGAGGTGATTTTTTAAAAATAAACGGTAGTGCCAGATCTGCCGCGATGGGTGGAGCTTTTATTGCGATTGCGGATGATCCTTCTGCCATATATTGGAATCCTGCGGGACTTACTCAAATGGACAAAGCTCAATTTTTATCTACTTATATGAGCTGGCTTGCGGATATTTCATACACTGACTTGTCTTTTGTTCTTCCTGTCCGAAATAATTGTTTCGGATTAACTGTAAATTATTTGAACGCAGGCCAAATAGAGGAAACTACATCAGCAAATCCTGATGGGACAGGCAGAATTTTTAGCCCATATGACTATTTTATTACCCTATCATATGCCCGTGCTGTTTTGCCGGATTTTTCATTTGGGATTGGCGGTAAATGGATAGGAGAAATGCTTGATTTAAGTAGCGTGGCGGGTTATAGCTTTGATTTGGGTTTATTATGGAAACCAACTAAGCTTGGAACTTTTGGTTTTTCCTGTAGAAATTTTTTAGGGGGTTTTGCCGGAACTTCTGTTCCTGCGAATTACGGAATAGGCTATTCATATAAGCTGAAAGACAGATTTAAAGATATAACTTTTGCCCTGGATTTGAATTTGCCGTCGGATGATAATATGTTTACCAATTTTGGGGCAGAATATAATTTTGAGGATGGTTTTTTTGTTCGGCTTGGAGGAAGCACAAAAGATATTTCAAATGTGTATACTTCTTTTGGTGTTGGGCTTAACAGAGAAAAAATTAGTTTTGATTATGCCTATGTTCCTTATGGTGAATTGGGTGCCGCTCATCGCATATCAATAAAAATCATTCCTGATATTAAAAATCTCAGCCGGTTTAATCGCTGACGATTTTTCGTCAAAACTGACGAAATCCAATCCCTTAGGTTTTGCGTAAAGACACAAAGTTTTGTGTCTCTACTTGGCATGAAAATTGCTATAACTATACATAATTATATGTCTGACAATTTAAATAAATGGTTTGCATTAAATTCTACCCCGGGATTTGGAAATGCCGCTATAAAAAAACTTTACGATCACTTCGGTTCCATTGATGCCATTTTTGATGCTGACTTTGCCGGATTATCAGAAATAGAAAACTTATCCCAAAAAGGAATAAAATTTTTTATTGAAAATAAGAGTAGGCTTATTTCTTTGGAAAAGCTGATTTTCCCTGAAGGGGTCAAAGCTTTGGCGCTTGATGATGATGAATACCCAAAAAACTTATTACAAATTAATGATCCGCCTCCTATAATTTACAAAAAAGGGACAATTGTAAAAAAAGATGAAAAAGCTCTTGCAATTGTCGGTACGCGAAAAGCTTCGCATTATGGATTATCTGTTGCCAGAAGACTGGCATCGGAAATTGCCAGTCTCGGGATAACAATTGTCTCAGGAATGGCCTATGGAATAGATACTGCCGCTCATGAAGGCGCGCTTGGCGCGGGAGGAAGGACTTTTGCTGTTTTAGGATGCGGAGTGAATGTTGTTTATCCGCCAGAAAACTTTGAGTTGGCAAAAAAAATAATTGAGACAGGTTGTTTAATCTCTGAATTTTCTCCTGATGATCCTGTTGAAAACTGGAAATTTCCTGCCAGAAACAGAATTATTTCCGGATTATCTCTTGGGACAATTGTTATAGAGGGAGGATATAAAAGTGGTGCAATGATAACAGCCAAATTGGCATTGGAGCAGGGGAGGGAAGTTTTTGCAGTTCCTGGAAACATTGAATTTGAACAATCAAAAGGACCTCATTGGCTTATAAAACAAGGAGCAAAACTGATTGAAGGAATAGATGATATTTTAGATGAATTGACTCATGTCTTAAATATTTTGCCTTCTGTTTTGGGAAAAAAAGAGCAAAACAAAAAAGAGGAAAAAGATTATACGACTTTATCTTTTGATGAACATAATTTATTGAAATATATTTCTTTTGAACCTATCCATATAGATGAAATTATAAAACAAGCTGAAGTAGATATTTCCAAAGCTTTGGTGCTTTTATCACAATTAGAAATGAAGAAATTCATAAGGCAGTTGCCGGGGAAATTGTTTATTTTATTTTAGATTTTTTAGTTGACAATAAGTTTTGGAATGTTAGGATAAAAGGAGAAGAAATTTATGGGAAAAGTAAAAATAAAAAAAGAGCATTTTGAAGTATTATTGGAAAATATCAATACAAAGGTGGAAATTATCGCTGAAGGCCATTCCGTCTTGAGAAATGATATACAAAGAGTCCGTGATGATATGCAAAATATGGAGGAGCGGCTTGTTGGCGCAATTAAAGCTAACAGCCTTGCGATTAAGTCTAGTGATTTTGCTATAAAAGCTTTGGATCATAAAATAGATGATGTTGAAATAAGATTAGGCGATCGTATTAATAAATTAGATACTAAAATTGATGAAGTGGATAAAAAATTGAGTGATAAGATTGATGAAGTAGATCAAAAATTGAGCAATAAAATTGATGAAGTGGATAAAAAATTGAGTGATAAGATTGATGAAGTAGATCAAAAATTGAGCAATAAAATTGATGAAGTAGATCAAAAATTGAGCGATAAGATTGATGGTGTTGAGATAAACTTGGGGGAAAAAATTGATTCTGTAGGAGATAAACTTGATATTCATATCTTACAACCTGCTCATGTTTAGTATGTTATAATCAGATATTATGGTGCTTTTTACCGAAATGTATCTTTCGGAACTTATAAATATCCCCGTTGTTGACCGTTTGCAGGAACCTGTAGGGCGGATCAATGATATTTTTGTCCTTTTTGGCGATAGATTTCCAAAGGTTGTCGGCCTTTTAATAAAGCATGTTTCAGACCAAAAAGAATCCGTCCTGCTTCTTTCGGAAGTTGATCTTATTGGTAAAAAATTTGTAGTTACAAAAGTCATTAAAAGCCGGTTAGCTTTTACCTCTCCCCGAGAAGGTGAAATTGCCCTTGTTAGAGATATTATGGACAAACAGATCGTAGATGTGGATGGCGTAAAAGTTATAAGGGTTAATGACATAAAATTGGCAATGGTTGACCAGGAAGTTCGCTTAATAGCCGTAGACGTGGGATTTTCCGGATTTTTAAGAAGGCTTGGGCTGGAAAAGATTACATCATGGTTCCTTAAATTATTTCATTTTAATTTACCGGAAAGTTTAATAGGATGGGATCATGTTGAACCTTTAAAGACAGATATATCAAAAGGGCTTATCGCGATTCCGCATCAACGCGCCTCTGAACTGCATCCGGCAGATATCGCACAAATTGTAAGCCAGGTTCACTCGGCAGAAAGAACGGCTATTTTTGATTCTTTGTCAGAAAAGACGGCCGCGGAAGCGTTGCATGAACTAGAACCACATATTGGGGCAAGAATTATACAGCTGCTTGACACAAAAAAAGCGTTAAGAATTCTCGAGAAAATGCCGATTGATGAAGCGGCGGATGTTTTGGGTGATATTCCTGAAGACCGCCGAGAAGAGTTTTTGCGTTTGATGAAGGTCAAAAAATCTGCGGAAATCCAAAAATTGTTGAAACATCCAGATGAAACAGCCGGTGGGCTTATGACAACTGAGTTTATTGCTGTACCGCAAACGTATACAGTTGAAGAGACCATTAATTATTTAAGAGAAACGTCGCCTTTGGCTGAAACAATATATTATTTATATGTTGTAGACGAGAATGAACGATTAATTGGTGTTTTAAGCTTAAGAAGTTTAATTGTCAACGCGTGTGATATTTTGGTTTCTGATATTATGATAAAAGAACCCATAACTGTTTTTCCCGAAATGAGCAACAGGATTGTTGCTGAAGTTATTTCCAAGTATAACCTTTTGGCTGTTCCGGTTATTGATAAAGACAAAAAAATCATGGGGATTATTACTGTTGATGATGTGATTGATTTTATGCTTCCCCCTCTTTCCAGAAGAAAACGTGAGATGCTTGGATGAAAATGTTTAAAAAATGGAGAAGATTATGGTTCTTTCTGGCTGTTTTGGGCCCGGGAATTATTACAGCCTGTGCCGATAATGACGCGGGCGGCATAACCACTTATTCTGTTGCCGGATCTTCTTTTGGCTATTCTTTGCTTTGGATGCTTTTGATTACCACCTTTTGCCTGGCAGTTGTCCAGGAAATTTGTGCCAGAATGGGAGCCGTAACAGGCAAAGGATTGTCCGATTTAATCCGCGAAAATTTTGGCTTGAGATGGACATTTTTTGCTATGACAATTTTGCTTATAGCAAATATTTTTACATTGATTGCCGATTTTGCGGGGATTGCCGCCTCTCTTGAAATTTTTGGAATTGTTAAATGGATTTCAGTCCCAATCATGGCGCTTATCATATGGTATACGGTTTTAAAGGGATCATATAAAATAGTTGAAAGGATTTTTCTTGTTTTTTGTCTTGTCCAGTTTGCTTATGTTTTTTCTGGATTGATGGCGCGTCCCGATTGGGGGCTTGCCCTAAAAAGCACATTTATTCCCTCTTTTAGTTTTGAACCGCATTATTTGCTTTTATTTATAGGGATTATTGGAACTACAATTACCCCCTGGATGCAATTTTATATTCAATCTTCAATCAGAGATAAGGGGATAAATATTAAACAATATAAATATGAAAGGATGGAAGTCTTATTTGGAGCGTTTTTCACTGATTTTATTTCTTTCTTTATTATTGTTGCTTGTGCCGCTACATTATATAAGATGGGAATTGAGATAAACAGCGCCAAAGATGCTGCGATAGCTTTGGGCCCCATAGCCGGCAATTTTGCGGAAACGCTGTTTGGCTTAGGTTTATTTGGAGCTTCAACTCTTACCGCTTCAATTGTTTCTTTGTCATCTGCCTATGCCATATGTGAAGCTTTTGGATGGGAAAATGGGATCAATAAACGGTTTAACGAGGCTCCTGTTTTTTATGGGCTTTTTACCGTATTGCTTGGAATCGGAGCGGCAGTTGTTCTTTTGCCTAATATTTCATTGATATTTGTGATGCTGCTTTCACAGGAAATAAACGGGTTCCTTTTGCCATTTATACTGGTATTTATGATTTTATTGGTTAACAATAAAAAAATAATGGGACAACATGTTAACTCCCGAGGATACAATATTCTTGCCTGGTTTACGGTTGTCGCGTTAATTATATTAACCATAATCCTTCTGGTTGTTTCATTTTCGGCTCTTTTAGGCTGACAATATTTATAATTTTATCTTAAATTCAGCTTCTACAGATCCTACCGCTTCAAAAATTTCGTCCTTAACCCAGACGTTTACTTTATCGCATTTTATCCAGTCATCATTTTTTTTCATATAAACATTGCCGGTAAGTTTTATTATTTCCGAAGAGTCGGAATAATCGGCAAAATCCGATTTTGCTTCTCTCTTTTTTTGAAAGACAAAGACGTTTCCTGACGCCTGGAAATTTTCAGTTTTTGTTGAGATATCCAGCTTGTCGGATTGAATAAAAGTTTTTTCTTTCAACAGTTCTTTCGCGTCGGGGTTTTTAAGCTTTTTTAATGTTTCTTTTTTTAAAATTGCCCCTCCTTTTTCTATTACAGCTTTAACATTGTTGGAAAGAAAAATTATGCCTTTGGATTTATTATAGACTCCATCATTGGCGACGATGCTTTTTCTGCCCTGGACTATTTCTATGTTGTTTTGCATTGTAATATCTTTTGTTTCATCCGTAAAAAGGTTCATTTTTGAAGCTTTTATTAAAGTTTTTTGTTTTCCTTTTATTTTTGATTTTATATTACCGAAAGGAATAAGGGATTCGTTTTTAGAATCATAAATTAATTGGTCACATGTCAGAGTGATATCATCCCTGGCAATTTTTATTTCTCCCAAAAAAGTTGATACTTCCTGTTTATGGTCAATAGTCATTTGGTTCCCCCATATTTTGTTTTTTTTATCTTTTATTATAATATTCCCTTTAAGGTCTGTTTTTTCCTGATTAGGGATATATTTCAGAAAATCGGTTACAAGGTAGGCAAATTTTCTTTTTTTGGTTTCTTTTTCTTTTGAAGCAAAGATGATATATGCGGATACTTTATTTGCATCATTTCCTGAGGCTTCAACAATCTTTGATCTTTTAAAAACTTTTACTTCGGGAGCGGATAGGTTTCTTGCAATAACTTCTCCTGATTGATAAAGTGTTCCTTTTGTAACATTGTCTAGGTATGTAACAGCCTGATTTTTGTCGACCCAACCTTCTTTTGCGTAAAATTCCCATGATTTTTTGCCTTCTTTGTAACCTGAAACAAAAACATCTTTCAATTTTGATATTTTTTCAACTTTATCCATATTTATTGCCTGCTTAGGTAGAACAATAAAATAAGAAATAAGAAGCAGAAATAATGAAGCGCCCGCGCATACAAAAAGAATTCTCCATGGGGTATTTTCCATATTGCAAATTATAGGTGAGTTGACGCTTTTTGGCAAACAAGGTAAAATAATAGAAAAAGAGAGGGGTAATAAAAATGGCGAAAGTAAAAGTTGGTATAAATGGTTTCGGGCGGATTGGTAGGCAGGTTTTAAGTGCGATGGTTGACAAGGGGGCGTTGGGGAGCGAAATAGAAGTCGTTGCGGTGGTTGATGTAAGTACTGATGCGAAGTATTTTGCTTATCAGATGAAATACGATTCCGTCCATGGCAGGTTTGACGGAACGCTTTCAACAGAAAAGAGTAGTCCATCAGCAGCAGAAGATGATGTC
>Ga0208373_1001173_pt1 | contig 36880 bp, 31 predicted proteins | sample RifOxyC2_FD_184036 | JGI IMG/M metagenome (GOLD analysis project Ga0208373, IMG submission 184036) | Soil microbial communities from Rifle, Colorado - Rifle Oxygen_injection C2 (SPAdes) | ecosystem: Environmental > Terrestrial > Deep subsurface > Rock core/Sediment | place: Rifle, Colorado...
AGGGCAATCCCGCCGCTAGCAACTCCAGCCGCGGCGCCAATCCCTTGCGCCACAACCAGCGGATTTTCTGATTGATCAATTCTTGGTGAACTTAATTCGTCCCAAACCGCTCTGGCTCTTCGAACCGCTTCTAATTTTGTCAGTTCTTGAGTCTGAACCAGGCCAACTAGCGCATGTAACATAGCCTCCGGTGAAAGAGCGTCTTCTTTAACCTGCAGCAGATAAACTCTTCCTTCATCCAGAGTCGCTTCTACCTGTCTTGGCAGGGGGGTAATTCTACTCGTATCATCCACTAAGCGGGTTAGATCAGGATGGTATTGATGGGCCTTAACAACCTGGCCAAAACCAGACATAATCTCATCCCCCTGGGCTTCCCAGGCAGCATCACCATAAAATCCATCACGCCCGCGTACCCCGCTGGCCGGATGATGGCTGCTTAAGGAAAAGGCTCCCGATCTGGCCCCAAACGTTCTCCTATTGCCAAAAACCATGCGTTGTAAAAGTATCGCCATTCGCCAATCTTCTGGAATACCATACATTCGACGATAGCCGCTGGCGGCATTATTATCATAGGAACGTAAAACCCCCTCAATGCTGCCAAGCAATTGAGCTACTGGCTGCATGGGAACTGTATGCTTGGTCCGGTCTTCAATCTTGGCCAATAAATCATCAAATATTTCACGGTCATGCACCTGCCCACTTTGAATCATCGCCCGGACCTGGACCCGCAAATCGGCAACTCCCGCTTCTGTCAAACCCAAAACAGCCAGCCCGTAAGAAAAAAGAAAATTAGCGTAAGTTGAATAGGCAAACCCTCGATTGAATTCTCTCGCCAGCGACTCGGCAATTTCCCTATTGACCCCAACATTCAATATTGTGCTCATCGCTCCGGGAATTACCATGGGAGCCGAAGGACGGACGGAAACCAGTAGCGGACCTGCGGGATCACCAAATCTTTTGCGACTGACCTGCCCTAACCAATCCATCCCTCCCATGATCTCGGCTAAATGACTTTCCGGGACAAAATCTCCCTGGACTAAATTGGTAGTCAGAGCAATCGCCGGGGGGACGGGCAATCCCAGTCGTTGAGCCAAAGCCAGGCCGTAACCTTTATTACCCAATAAGCGTGTGCCCCTAAGCCTATCAACAGGCAGAGCCGATGGTCCGGGACCGATAAAAAATATCTGGTCCTCTGACGGCGCAGCTTGCGGTTGGTTTAGGAGAGCAATCTCATCTAATTCTGCCAGACAAAGACGACCAGCGGCAATACCGGCGGCGGCTATTTTGGCCTGCAGGTGTCGTTCCATTCTTTCGGCAATAATCGAAAAATAATTTACTAAATCGGCCCGCAGGAGGTTATCCAGGAAGTGATTGTAACCTGTTGTCTCTTCGCGCCCTCCTTTGAGCCACTCCCCATTGGCCAGCATTAACCGGCGGATCTCATCAAAAGAATCACTGTAACTGGCAATAAGGTCGGCAAAAGCCCGGGAAACTTGCCTTTGCTTGGCATATAATACCTGGGGAATTGAGGGAGAATGCTGAAAACTGGTTCGATAATCTTCAATCGCGGCCATAAGCGGTTCAACAGCAAATCCGCAATATTGTAAATGTCTGGCTGTATCTGCCATAAAATCAAGTGCTTCGGAAAAATTGTTTTCATCAACTGTTGCCAGCCTGTCGCCAAGATAAAGGCTGCTTAGAAATAAAACTGCCTCATAAATAGTATGTTCGCTGATAAATAATTCATTAATCCCGCCAACACTGGGCCCATAACTTTTATAACCCGATTGATGCAAGGATCCAGGAGGATTAGCTAGGAGCTCTTTTAGTCGCTCCCGGGCATGTAACAACATTTGCAGTTTTTCTTCTAAGGAAGCCGCCTGATATCCGGTCCGGATCGGATTTTGATCAGGCTCATAAAACCAAAAGATTTTTTCATTTAATTGGTCAGAAAAACTGTATTTCTCACGTAAAACTTTCAGCAGACGCTGAGCAAAAACCTTATCCGATTCAGAAACCTCTTCTGGTGTTTCAATATATAATTCGGCAGGCAACAAGCCCATTCCATCCAGCGTTTCCAATGGACTTTTATCATTGTCGACCCACCAGGCTACAATGGCCGCCAGTAATTCCATATCATTTTTATTTGGCCCATTATGGACAGATAGGCGGAAGTAACCCGGTATATGGCTTCCATCTTCTATCAATCCGCCACCGCTCCATTCACAGGTCAGCTCACGCTGGTCCTCTGATTCAAAGCCTGGCTGGCAGAGCAATTTACTTAACCAATAAGCTTCAAAGTAAACTGGCCGAAGGTCACGCGCAAAAACATAGTCAATCAATTTTTTTCTGACATCAAAGACATCATGCGGCTGAAAAACATCATCGGAATCATCAGCAACATGCCTGGTTGCTTCGCGCATTTCATCATTGGCCTCATCAGGCAGCAGAGGGGAAAATAGCCCATAATCATCGACCAAATTACATCGGCAGACCACCGTATTCATCCAGGCTTTTCGTAGAAGCTCCCTGACAAATCGATTAGGATGTTTCATGAATAACTGTAGAATTTCTACATCAAGAGTATTAAGAGAGCACACAAAGTTTAGCATGACCCGTTGTTCTTCGAATGTTGGGCGTTCATCACTATTTATATATTTTTTCACCAGAGCCAATGCAGGCTGATGTGTGCCTTCTAGCATTTGTCTTCTTAGCGCTATTCTTTCCCTTAACACCGAATCTTGTTCTTCAGTAGTCAAACAGTCCTCAGTCGGCGAATCAGGATTGGGGCAAAAGACTTGAGGATCAACGACCAGGCGGGAAAAACTTGTCTCCATAACCCTTTCAATCACCGACTCGTTCCAGCCGCTATTCCATTTTCTGACCTCGCGAGCCGTTATCATGATCATATTGCCGAAGTTATAGGAACCGGGCGGCAGATCATTATCGGCCATTCTGGTTAACAGCCCCATGGCAATAGTTAAAGCCCTATCATAATGGGGGATGTGCGCATCAGCTGAAATCCTGTGCAACATGCCATCAAATGGATATATATATCCTGCGCAAATAGAAAGCCGCGTACTGTGAGTATGGTGTAGATAGGTATGTTTTGCGTGCAGGACAACCCCCCGCTCTTCAAACATGCGGAAGGCATCATGCAGCAGCAATTTACTTCTGCCCGGCGCTTCAGCTCGCGCCTGCCTGACTAAATGGCCAATCTGGTTGACTCTAATATCCATTATTGTTCAATATATTATCGTCATTTTTGACCCTAAATTTCAGTCTTCCTCTCTCCAAAACAAAACCGGCCAGAGGTCATCTGGCCGGTTTATAAGAAAGCTATTTTCTAAATCTATGGTTTAAGCAGCTGTCCGCCGGTTACTTCCAGGGCTTTGGCAAATAATCTCTGCCCAGCAGCGCTTCTGACAAAAGCCAAGGCATCACCAACATCTTGCTGGTGGTCAAAACCCGGGATCAATTGGGTACCAAAGCTGGCTTGGGCAATCTCGTTGGCCTCTTCGAGCATATCGACGGTAAATCCGAGGCGATTGTCGTAGGCAGCATTCTTAACTGTCACAACATAACTCTCGTATTCTATCCCGTCCTTAACCAAGGTCCCACCCATTTTCACAACCTTAATGTTGTCACCCAGAGGCAGCATGGTGGTTGGGGTCATGCCACTCAACGACAGAGTGGTTAAAATCCCAGTCTTCTTGTTCTTGTCTAACTCAAAAACAGAGTTAATTACACCAATATGCTTACGTCCTTCTGGATCTTGAGCTGCTCGACGCAAACCTGCCTCAATCAACTCTTGCGTAACCTCTCCCATCCCTTTTCTCACGGAAACAACCATGGAGAGAGAAAACATCGATGTTCCAGCCGCCCGAATTCCATCTACATCGTAAAAAGATTCATATCGATTGGTTGCAGCATTAATATTTTTGATGCCGGCAACTGGATAAACCTTGCCAGCCGCGCCACCAAAACCGGTGGTCTGCGCCACACAGGCCCCATTGTAATATTGCAGGGTACTGATGTCAGTAGGCGTCAGGGAGTGAGTAGTATCCAACAGCCCCCCTTCAATGATTAGTTCCCCTTCGCTTAGGCCCAAGCTCTGCATAAGAGGTTCTCTGATATAGCGGATCAGATCAACACCAGCGTGGGTAGTACAAGAACCGGTAGCATTTAGTTGTCCGGGAGTAGCATAACTAACCCCGTTGAACAGGTGCGGAATTCCCTTAACGGTCTTAACCGGGCAAGAAAACAGGACCGTCAATCCGGGATATTCAGTATAAAAATTGGGGTCCTGGTCTGGAGTTTTCTTGATATCTTTAACGCCGACGCCTGTAGCGTCAACCAAGAAATCAAGATCAGCCAATTCAGCCAGGCCACGATTGGTTTCCGGGATTGCCACGTAATCAATATTCAAGACGCGTCCATCGGCGCCAACAACCTTTACTCTACCTGGCATACTGTCATCAAAAGCCACATCAGCCACGTGGCCGGAATAAGCATAAGGAGAAGCGGTATTTGCTTCTAAAGTCCCGGCATTGGTCAGCTTTAAGAAAGAACGATCTTGAGCAACGGTTTCACGCAATGAAACTCCTGCTCTTTGGCGGATTAAAGCGGTCATTCGGCCGCCGGTCACCTCCATCAAACCATCAAAACGCGGGCGACTCATCGCCATAAACACACGAGTCATTGTATCGCCAATTTCTCCACCAAAACCACGAACACCGAACCGGATCTGTCTAGACGCAGCACTTACGACCATGATTATCCTCCTCTTTCCTTATTATTTAATTCTGCAGCAGATCGTATTGGATCAACCCGCGCTCAATGATCTTTTTGGTCACATTGTTCTCGGGGATCTCGTATACAATCACCGTCTCGTCGTTATACAGGTTCATCGTCTTGCACTTGGGACACTTTATTTCCACCTTGGACCCGTCGCCAACCTTGGCTAATAATCGATGGCAAAACTTGCAACGAAATTCTTTTAACATTGATTTCTCCTGTCTCTCTCTATTCCTTATCGCCACCACTTTTGAAAAATTTCACTTAATTTGGTAAGATATAGAAGACTCGAAGTTTGGTTTGCTGCGGGAGTAGCTCAGTTGGTAGAGCACGACCTTGCCAAGGTCGGGGTCGCGAGTTCGAGCCTCGTCTCCCGCTTTTTTTCTTGAAAGGAGAAAATGTGATGGTCAGATTATCAGAAGAATATTTTTTTATCGGGGACAGGGCCAAGAGTGCCGCCAGAATTGAAGGGGTGCGGGCCAGACAGGTTATCGATTCCCGGGGGAACCCGACAGTCGAAGTAGACGTCACATTAAAAGACGGGACAATCGGCCGGGCGGCCGTCCCCTCCGGCGCCTCTACCGGCGAACACGAAGCATTGGAACTGCGCGATAAAGATGATAAACGCTACGGCGGTAAAGGGGTCTATACCGCGGTAAAAAATGTCAATGAAATCATTGCTCCCAAAGTTATCGGTTTACCCGCCCACCAACAGTTAAAAATTGATAATTTAATGCTCGAACTTGATGGCACGGCATTCAAAAGCCAGCTTGGCGCCAATGCCCTGCTCGGAGTTTCTCTGGCCGTCGCTCACGCCGCCGCCAAAGCCTATGGCTTACCATTATTTAAATATATCGGCGGTGAAGAAGCCTGCATTCTGCCTGTCCCCAACATGAACGTCATGAACGGCGGCGCCCATGCCGGTTGGAACTACGAATTACAGGAATTTATGATCTCCCCGGCTGGAGTAAAGTCTTTTTCCGAAGCGCTGCGAGTTGGCGCCGAGGTTTACCAGGCGCTTAAAAAAGTCCTTAAAGACCGTGGCCTCTCTACCGCCGTCGGCGACGAAGGGGGCTTTGCCCCAAAGTTAACCAGGAACGAAGAAGCTATCCAGGTCATTATGGAAGCCATCCAGCAAGCCGGTTATACTCCGGGCAAAGAAGTTTTTATCTCCCTTGACCCCGCTTCCAGTGAATTCTTTAAGGACGGGAAATATCAGCTCAAAAGCGAAGGCAAAGCCCTCACCTCTGAAGAATATGTCGCCATGTGGGAAGAATGGGTTAATAAATACCCGATCATCTCCATTGAAGACGGCTGTTCAGAAAAAGATTGGGACGGCTGGAAGTTGTTGACTGAACGGTTGGGGAAAAAGGTCCAGCTGGTCGGCGACGACCTTTTCGTGACCAACCCGGACATTTTGAAGAAGGGGATCAAAGCCAAATGCGGCAATTCGATCCTGATCAAGCTTAACCAGATTGGTACACTGTCGGAAACCTTACTGGCCATGGAGATTGCCCGCAACGCCGGCTATACCTATATGACTTCCCACCGGAGCGGTGAAACGGAAGATACAACCATCGCCGATTTAGCGGTCGCCACAAATTCCGGACAGATAAAGACCGGCGCCCCTGCCCGCTCGGAACGGGTCGCCAAATATAACCAGCTTTTAAGGATTGAAGAGATACTCGGTCCCAAGGCCAAATTTATCGGCCTGGCCGGTTTTAATCCGAAAAAATAGAAGCGGCAAAGAGTTTTTTCGTGTAGGCGTCGTTGGGATCGGTAATTAATTCCCCATCGTGCATAACCACTATCCGGTTGCACATGTATTTGACTACTCCCAAGTCATGAGCAATAAAAAGATAAGTCAGCGGCAACTGTTCTTTGAGCTCCTTTAGCAGTTTTAATATTTCTGCCTGGACCAGAACATCCAGCGCCGAGACTGGTTCGTCCAAAACCAGGAATTTTGGCCCTGTCGCCAGGGCTCGGGCAATCCCCACCCTTTGGCGCTCACCACCAGACAATTCATGCGGGTAACGTTTGGCGTATTCGGCAGGCAACTTAACCATTGCCAACAAATCACTGACGGCTCTTCCGGAGATTTTGTGCAAAAACAGCGGCTCCGCCAGTGCATCACCGACCGTCAATCGCGGATTGAGCGAATTTTGCGGGTCCTGAAAAACAATCTGGCATTCTTGGCGAATATTACAGATCCCGCTATATTCGATTGTGCCGGAGCTCGGCTCAATCAGCTTGAGCATCATCCTGGCCAGGGTAGTCTTCCCCGATCCAGATTCACCGACCAAACCCAATGATTCTCCCGCCTCAATGGCAAGCGAAACATCCTTAACCGCCCACAGGCTGCCGTATAATTTCGTCAGATGATTTATTTTAATAAGTTCAGACATTCGATAAGCCTCTTGGTATATTCATTTCCAGGTTGAGAAAGGACATTTGCCGTCATCCCCTCTTCAACAATTTTCCCCCTGTTAAGGACAATGACCCGATCACACAACTGCTTGATGATGCCAAAATTATGGGTGATATAAAGGACCGACAGGTTAAACTGCCGCCGCAGGTGTTCCAGCAAACGGAGAACTTCTGCCTGAACCGTTACATCCAAGGCCGTTGTCGGCTCATCGGCGATCAACAATTCAGGCTGGCAGGCCAGTGCCATAGCGACCATCACCCGTTGGCACATGCCGCCGGAAAATTGGTGCGGATAATCCTTGGCCCGCGACCTCGGATCCTTTATCTGCACCAGTTCCAGCAAATCAACCGCCTTTTGCCAGGCGGCTGGGCGAGCCTCACCTTGATGCAGTCGGATAACTTCGGCAATCTGCTCGCCAACGGTAAAAACCGGGTTAAGAGAGGTGAAGGGATCCTGAAAGATCATGGCAACCTTCTTACCCCTAATTTGACGCAGCTCCTCGGTTGAAACCTTTAATAAATCCTGCCCATTAAAAATAATTTCCCCCGATATTTCCGGCAATAAGCGAAGCAGGGCCAAAGCAATGGTAGATTTTCCCGACCCGGAACCGCCAACCAAGCCCAGAACCTCCCCTTTGGCAAGGGAAAAACTGATGTTTTCCACCGCCGGCAGCCCATTATATTTGACAGTTAAATTCCTAACCTCTAACATCAAGTCTCTCCCGCAGGCTTTCACCAATAAAATATAAAGCCAGAACAGTCAACAAAATCAGGAGGCCAGGAATAATTGACATCCAGGGGGCATCAAACAGATAAGCTTGCGCATCCATTAACATATTTCCCCAAGATGGCGTCGGTGGTTGGACCCCCATTCCCAGAAAAGAAAGCGCTGATTCCGTGAGGACCGCCCCTGCCATCCCCAACGTTCCCGCCACAATGATTGGGCCAGTCGCGTTGGGTAAAATGTGCCTAAAGATTATCCGTCGGTCACTGCAGCCGATCGCCCGGGCCGCTTCTACATAGGGCAGCTCGCGAAGGCGCAAAAACTCTCCCCTGACCAATCTGGCTACCCCCATCCAGGAAGTTATCCCAATGACTACCATCACATTGTAAATGTTGGGAGTCAGCATGGCCTGAATCGCCAGGATTAAAAAGATGGAGGGGAAAGCCAACATAATATCAACCAACCTCATGATTACGCCATCTACCCGGCCACCATAATATCCGGCTAAGGCGCCAAGCAATGTCCCGATCAGCAGAGAGATTATGACCGCGATAAAACCGACCGAAAGCGAAATCCTGGCCCCAAAGAGTGCGCGGCTAAAAAGGTCCCGGCCCAAATCGTCGGTTCCAAACCAATGCGCAGATGATGGGGCTTCGATTTGAGCTGTAATGATCTCTTCCGGATTATAGGGAGCTAAAACTGGAGCAAAGATCGCTCCAAATAATAGGATTATCATAATTATTAAACCGACAATGGAAATTTGTAATTTGTTATTTGTCATTCTTGGAATACCTTATCCTTGGATCGACCAAGGCATAACAGATATCAGCCAATAAATTCCCGATAATAATTAATAGGGCGGAAAACATCACTATCCCCATGATAACCGGGTAATTACGCTGGAAGATTGATTGCACTCCCAATCGTCCCATCCCCGGCCAGGCAAAGATTGTCTCAATAATAAATGCCCCGCCAAAAAGGTCGGGCAGCGACAGGCCAAGCAGGGTCACGATGGGAATCAGGGCGTTACGCAAAGCATGCTTATAGATGACCAGCCTCTCGGGCAGGCCTTTAGCCCGGGCGGTGCGAATATAATCTTGGTTCAAGACCTCGAGCATTGCCGCCCGCTGGTACCTGGTCATTCCGGCCAGGCTGCCGACTGTCATGGTGATAAGTGGCAAAATTATATTCCCGACTGCCGGCAACCAGTGCAGCTTGACCGCAAAGAGCAGCATCAACATTAAGCCAAGCCAAAAGGTTGGGATGGCCATGCCGGTGAAGGAAAAAATTGTTACCCCCTTATCAAACCAGCTGTTCTTTTTGACCGCTGACAGCACCCCCAGGGGGATGGTGATTAGCAGGGACAGGGCAAAAGCCGGGATCATTAGCAGCAAAGTCATGGGGAGACGTTCGGCGATCTCATTGATAACCGGTTGGCCTGTCGTGTAGCTACGACCAAAATCAAGTAAAACGGCATTCTTTAGCCAAAGAAAATATTGGATATACAGCGGCTGGTCCAACCCCCAATTGGCCCGTACCCGCGCTAACTCTTGCGGATTAACATTTGGGTCAATAAAGAGGGAAGTTGGATCTCCCGGAGCAAGATGCATAATAAAAAACGAGATCAAAGAAATTCCGATTAGTAACGGAATAAACTGCACAAGCCTGTTGATAATATATTTTTTCATTTCTTGATATAAACTTTTTCGATGTGCAGAAAGACCCCAGCCGGGTTCGGTTTTGCCAATCCGCCCACCCGATGGCTAATGGCCGAAACCCCCTTGGGATACCAAAGATAGACATATGGCTGGTCCCAAGCCAAGGTTGTCCATATTTGGGCATAGATTTTTTTACGGGCCCGCCTATCCACCGTCGTCCGCCCTTGTTCCAACCATTTATCAACCTGTTTATTAGTGTATTTGATAAAATTGAATCCCCGTGGATATTGGCTGGAATGCCAGATTGAATAAGCATCAGGGTCAAGCCCCAACGACCAACCCATCAGCACCGCCTCAAAGTCTCGCGGATCCTTGGGGGCATTAACAATCTTGAGCATCGCCGACCACTCCAAGACCCGGATATTCATCTTGATACCAACCTTCTTTAATTGTTGCTGGATGATCACCGCCGCTTTTTCACGTTCTTTGTTCCCCTGATTGACCAAAACAGTAAATTCCAGCTCCTCTACCCCGGCTTCGTTGAGCAATTGCCGTGCCCTGACCGGATCAAACACTAATTTTTTCCCCGGCGCATATGCCCAGGAAGCAGGAGCAGACGGGACATTGGCCGGTAAGCCTAAACCGCGTAAGACCAAACCGATAATCTGTTGTTTGTTGATAGCCTGGGCTATGGCCTGGCGGACTCTACGATCGCCAAACTTAGGGTTAGCCAAATTAAAACCAAGATAGGTATACATTAAAACGTCATTCTCGACTATCAGGGCACCTTCTCCGGCTTTCATTCTGGCGTAATCTTTGGCCGGGACATCAACCGCATCAATTTCCCCCGCCTCAAAGGCAATCAAACGGGCATTTTCATCAGGAATTATTTTATAATTTATCGATTTAAGCAAAGGTTTACCCAAATAATAGTTGGCATTGGCTACCACGGTAATATGATCCCCGGTTTTCCACTCTAAAAACTTAAATGGTCCGGTCCCAACCGGCCGGCGGTTAAAATCGGCGGTGTTAAGGTCTTTCCCGGCTAAAAGATGTTTGGGTAAAATTCCCATCCCCATATGGATAAGAAATGGCGCAAAAGGCTGGGGTAAAATAGCGCGAAAAGTATACTTATCAACGGCCAGGAATTTTATTGGCTGGCCGGCAATAATGTAATCACTGCGGCGGACAGAATTGACCTTGGGATTTAAAATTGTGTCAAAAGTGAATTTAACATCGGCAGAGCTGAAAGGAACCCCGTCGTGCCACTTGACGTTGCGGCGCAGATAAAAAGTCCAGATTTTCCCGTCCTTTGAAACCTGCCAGCTTTTAGCCAGGTCCGGGACCATCTCTAATTTTTCATTGACTGTCACCAGGCCGGAAAAAAGCACCCCCTCGACAGCGGACGAAACGGTATCAGTCGAGAGCACCGGATTGAGAAGCGAGACCTCTCCTCCCAGAGCAAAGCGAAGCTCTCCTTGGGGGTCAATTTGCAAAGAAAATATCTGAGTCGTTAGAAAGATACATAATGTAAATATGATAATAAATACTTTTTGGAACACGTGGATATTATAACACGATGACTGGGGCTAACTTGGGGAGGAAGATCAGGAGATCAGGAAATCAGGAAATCAGGGGGAAGAAAATCAGGGGATCAGAGAACCAGGAAATCAGGAAATCAGGAGGAAGAAAATCAGAGGATCAGGAGATCAAGGGAAAGTTTCAAAAATCAGATAAACAGATTAAGTCAAACGCAACGCTTACTTTTTATCTCCCCGCTTCGCCCTGACCCAATTAATATAACCATTTATACCCCTAATAATTTCCTCATATTTTCCAATTAACTCATTCGCCTGCTTTTCGGTAATATATTTATTGCCTTGTAAGGCTCTAAGATGATTTTGGCTTTCCCCCGCTTCCTTGCGCGCAATATAAAACCCTTTGATCTTATCTTGATAGTAGTAGCTGGTATAGCCCTCAGCAATATTGTCTGGAACAGAAGAAGATGATCGCTCGAGCTGGCATTTTTTATTAAATCGTTCAGACAGAGGAAGTGTGCAACATATTTTATAAATCTCTAACATTAACATATGGGCTTTTCTCCAAACCCATAATTTTTCAAACCCGGCAATTACCTTGCTCTCTATCTCTTTCTTCTCTTGACTTTCTCCCTGATAACCTGATATCCCGATATTCTGTCGGCTGATTCCCTGATCTTCTGATGTCCCCATCTTGCCCCTCCCTGCTCCTCCCTGTAATCTTCACCATCTCACATATTAGACAGCTCAAGCGCTTTGGTAAAACCATTTCTCTTATATCCAGTTAAAGTGTAAGTCCCGTTGTCATCGTTAAAGTTATAGATAATTTTCCCCGCCCCATCATTATCAGAATATTCTTTGCCGGTAAACGGGTTTTTGGGCACAAAAGCAATGTAGCCGCCAGCCATCAAATAGTTTTTGCACAACGATTCCAACGGAATATTTTTACCTAACGGATAAACATCATTTTCCATCTGATAGGCTTCGATCGCCAACTGCACTGTATGCATGACCCCCTTGACCGCCCCCTCTTTCCCCCGATCTCTAACTCCCATCAGGTTGGGAACAAGAAATACCGCTAATAAGCCAATGATCCCGATGACCACCAGCATTTCTACTAAAGTAAAACCCTTTTTCATCTCATTTCACCTCGCTTGTATTATAATTGACTTCCTGGCCAAATTCTATTGGATTGCATTCACTAAATTAATCATCGGCAGCATCACCGCCAGAGCAACCAGCCCCACAAAAATACCAACCAGTAGCGTAACTAGCGGCTCCAGTAGGACCAGCCACCGCTTTATTTGCTGTTCCTTCTCCCGTTCCAATTGACGGGCAACACCAGTTAAGGCGCTCGCCAGCTTCCCTGACTTTTCCCCAATTTCTACTACCTGGCAGATTTCCAACTGGCAAAGCTGTTCGTTTTGCATTGCCTGGCTCAAAGCCGCGCCGTCATTAACCGCGCTTAGCAACCGGTTATATTTTGCTTGGTATTCCGGCCAGGTATTAATGTCAATAATAATCTGTAGGGCCTGGGTCAGCGGGACTTTGCCGGCTAGCATTGCCCCAAGCGCATAGCAATACTGCAGTTGGATGTTTTGTCTTATGGCCAGGCCAAGCAGTGGGACATATAACCACCAATTTTGGTTACGACGTAAATAATAGGTTAAGAATAAGATCCCTACGACCATGATGCCAAACAACCAGGGAGCAATTTTTGGCAGGGCCAGAAGAGATCTAGTCAACCAGGGCAGATTCCCGCCAGTTTCCAATAATAAACCGGAAAACATCGGCAACAACCAAAAAACGACCCCGCCTAATACCATTAATCCGACAATTATTACGGTCAATGGATAGATTAAAGCCGAAATAATTTTTCCTTCCAGCTCGGCCTGCTCTTCATAATAATCGGCCAAGCGTCGCAAGCTTGCCACCAATGTGCCGTTGGTTTCGGCAATTCTGATTAAGCCTATTGCCATTGGCGGCAAATTACAGCTTAAGGCATCTGCCAATTTATCCCCGCCGGCTATCGCCGCAATCACAGCAGTCAATTTAAGTGCCGGTTTTGCCCTGGCCATAATTTGCAGGGCTTGGTAAACCGGACAACCGGCCTCAACCAGCCCGGCCAACTGGGAACAACATTGGACTATCTGCGGTTTTTTTAACAATTTACTGGCCCTTTAGAATCAAGCGCTGCAACAAATTAATCATCTCATTAGTAATCCGTTTAATTTTAAGTAATTCTTTCGTTTTAATTTTATCCTGTTGAAACAGATGCATAATCGTTCTGGAATGAGTTGATAAGGAAGCTAAAACATTGGTTGACTGGTTAGGTAATTTATTCCCTCTTTTTAACAATTCTTCTAACAGGGAAAAAGCCCTCATAATTTGGATAGAGCGCCGAATCGCTGGGGAAGATCGCAAGATTGTTGAGATCATATTAGCGCCATTTCTTGTAAAGGCAAAAGGAAGCTTTCTTTTCTTGAAAGGATATCTGGCTGAAGTCGCAATTTGCGACTTCAACCAATGCCATTCTTCTTTTGACAACTGAAACATAAAATCGAGAGGGAAACGCTTAAGATTCCTTTTTACCTGTTCCATTAATCTTTTGGTTGAAACCTGATATAAAATTGCAACATCACTGTCGATAATTACTTTTTTCCCTCTCAATTCAATAATCATCTCTTGAATTTCACTAACTCCAACTAACTTGGACATAATTCACCTCTGATAGAGGTAAAGCAAGATTATTGCCAGGCATAATTAGCAGAAAAACGACGAAAAACGGTCAGATTTGTTGGCAGATATTGAGGATATCTTCGACGTAATTTTTGGTGTGGCCGGAAAAGCCCCCTTGCCGATTAACAGCATTGGGCCCTTCCAGATAAGAAGCTATGGCATTAGCGACATTACCATTGAATCGATCGATCAGGGAGCGTAGATAGCGCACAGTCCCCCGGACATTTTGGCTGATGTCATAAGGATCATCAACCTTAAGCCCTTTAGCAGTCGAGGGGAGCAGCTGCCCCAAGCCGATCGCACCGGAAGACGATTTCGCCCGGGGATTGAACTTTGATTCCCGCCGAATTAAGGCTGTTACCAGTTTGGGATTGATATTGTACTCTTCAGAATTTTTAATTATGGCAGCTGTAATCTCGATAGCTTCATCATGAGAACGATATTTGGCAATATACTTCTGGATGGCTGCCCTGACTGCCTCGTCGGTTGAGTTATAAGTATGGCTGGGCACAGTCGCTTCGACCGAAGAGTAAATTTGGCCGCTGGGAACATTGGGCGGGGTATAGCCTTTATTGCCGCCAAAACTTGAGAAGATAGAAACAACAAAGATAAATATTACAACGCCAGCGGTCGCATCCATTATTTCCCTGCCAGCAGGTTCGGAATGGCTTGAAAATATTGTTTCGAGAGTTGTTTGACCGGTTGGTCAAGCAATTTTTTCTTTCGGTTGTATACCGTTAAGCGCTGGCCCGTGACTTTGCCGATAATGGCACAGGGGACCTTTAACAACATGGCCAAATCAGACAAGGAAAAAATATTATCCGGGTCGATGGTCAGTAATATCCTTGACTGAGTTTCTCCAAACAGGAGCGAAGCAGCAGAAATCTTTTCCGCCAAATGGACAACCCCACCCTTGTTCCCCAAAATACTGGCTTCGGCCAGCGCGACCGCCAGGCCCCCTTCAGCCAGATCGTGGGCCGATTTAACAATGCCTATCTTAATCGCTTCTAGACAGGCTTTTTGCACCCGGCTTTCCAGGTCAAGATCAATTTTAGGCAGGCCATCATCTTCTTGATTGGCGCCAAGTAAAATTATCAGGTCCCCATCTGCTTTGAAGGGGACAGTTGCTCGGCGTTCAATATCCTTGATGATCCCAACCATGCCGATAGTCGGGGTTGGATAAATTGCCCCCTTGGGACTTTCGTTATAAAAAGACACATTACCGGAGACAACCGGTAATTGAAAAAAACGGCAGGCATCGGCAATCCCCTCAACACACTGTTTGAATTGATAAAAGCGGTCCGGTTTTTCCGGATTGCCGAAGTTTAGGCAATCGGTGACAGCCGCCGGTTCGGCCCCGGTCACGACCAGGTTTCTGGAAGCTTCCGCCACAGCAATCTGGGCTCCCACATAAGGGTCAAGAAAACAATAACGTCCATTACAATCAGTGGTAGCGGCAAGCCCCCACTTCTTCCCTCTCAAGCGTAGGACAGCGGCATCCCCACCCGGATAAACCACAGTATTGGTTTGCACCATATGGTCATACTGTTCGTAGACGCTTTTTTTACTGGCAATATTTGGGTCAGATAAGAGCTCTAACAAGGTTTTGTTGTGATTTTTCGAGCCGGCATATTTGAATTTTGGATTTGGGATTTTTGATTTTTTGAAAGGCATGTCGTATATTGGCGCTTTGGCCAACTCTTCAGTCGGCGCATCACAGATTAATTTCCCCTGGCTCCTGATCAATACTTTTGGCTCGGCAATGACATAACCGATCACCACAGCTTCTAGCCCCCACTTATGGAAAATCTTCAGGATATTGTCTTCATCCCCCTTGGAGGTGCAAATCAGCATCCGCTCCTGGGATTCGCTCATCATGATCTCCCACGGTTCCATCCCCTCTTCGCGGACAGGGACCTTATCCAAATCGATCTCTACCCCTACTTCGCCGGCCGCCGCCATCTCCGAAGATGAACAGGTCAAGCCGGCCGCCCCCATATCTTTAATCCCGACTACTACCCCGGTTTTGAGTGATTCCAGGGTCGCTTCGATCAGGCATTTTTCTGTAAACGGGTCCCCGACCTGGACAGTCGGCCGTTTTTCCAGCTCGCCAGCCTCAAATTCGGAGGAGGCCAGAATTGAACAACCGCCAATCCCGTCACGACCAGTCTTGGAACCGGCATAGATTATCGGGTTGCCAATCCCGCCGGCCCGGGCCCGGGCAATTTTTTCCCGCTCGCAAACACCAATACACATAACGTTAACCAGGCAATTACCAGCATAGGAATCATCAAAATAGATCTCCCCTCCCACCGTCGGTACGCCGACACAATTGCCATAAAACTGGATCCCATCAATCACCCCATTGAAAATATATTTGTTAAAGGCATTATTCAATTCGCCAAAGCGCAGGGAATCAAACAGGGCAATGGGACGCGCCCCCGTGGTAAAAATATCACGAATTATCCCCCCCACCCCGGTCGCCGCCCCCTGTTTGGGCTCAACCTGGGAGGGATGGTTGTGCGATTCCATCTTAAAAATAATCGCCATATCGTCATAAACAAAGCCGCCGGCGTCTTCGCCAACCAGCGCTTCGTATTTGCCTTTTTGAGGGAACATTTTGAGGTATTTTCTGGACCGGGGGTAACCGCAGTGTTCTGACCATTCGACAGAAAACATGGCCAGTTCTGTCGGGGTCGGCTCGCGTTTAAGGATTGTCAAGATCCGCTGATATTCTTCGTCTTTGAGGCCAAGCTCTTTGTAAGCGTTGCTCTTCATTACAAAAGCATTTTATCATTTCCCTGTATTATTGACAAACTGCCTTGTTCAAGAAGAATAACAACACTTTGTTAAGGAGGCTCAACAATGAATATTTGAAGCTTGAGGTTTAAAGGTCAGATCGCCCGTTTTTTGTCTTCTTCGGTTACACCGGCCAAGGTCAGATTGATCCGTCCCATATCATCAATCTCAACCACTTTGACGATTACTTCGTCGCCGATATTGACAACATCTTCCACTTTGGCAACCCGGCGGTCGGCCAATTTAGAAATGTGTACCAAGCCGTCTTTCCCGCCAGGAATAGAGACAAATGCCCCAAAGGCCATAATCCGTTCAACATTCCCTTTGAAAACGTCTCCAACCTTTGGCTCCCAGGTAACCGCGTCGATCTCGGCTTTGGCCCGTTTGGCCGCTTCCGAATCAGCGGTAGTAATTAATACCGTACCATCATCTTCAATATCAATCTGAACACCGGTCTCTTCGATAATTCGGCGGATATTTTTCCCACCCGGCCCGATAACCGCCCCGATCTTTTCTTTATCAATAGTAAAAGAGATGACCCTGGGGGCATAAGGCGAAAGTTCGGCCCTAGGCTGGGCAATGACTGCCGCTATCTTATCAAGAATATAGTTTCGCCCTTCTTTGGCTTGTTCCAGGGCCCGTTGGACCAGGTCAAAGGACAGCCCTTTTATCTTGATATCTACTTGAATGGCAGTAATCCCTTTGCGGGTGCCGGTAACTTTAAAATCCATATCTCCCAGGTGGTCTTCCAACCCCTGGATGTCGGTAATGGTAACAAATTTATTCCCTTCCGAGATCAAGCCGACGGAAATCCCTGCCACCGGCGAATCAATTTTAACTCCGGCATCCATCAGGGCCAGTGTAGAGCCGCAGGTCGAAGCCATCGAGGTTGAACCGTTTGATCCCAGGACTTCAGAGACCAGGCGGATCGTATAGGGGAATTTATCTTCTGGAGGGATGACCGGCAACAAGGCTTTTTCAGCCAGGGCACCGTGACCAATTTCCCGCCGACCAGCACTGCGCAGCGGCCTGACTTCCCCAACCGAATAAGCGGGGAAGTTATAATGATGCATGTAGCGTTTACCGGTCTCTTCCAGGTCAAGCCCTTCCAAAATCTGCCCCTCGCCGGCCGAACCGAGTGTCGCGATGGTCAGAACTTGGGTCTGGCCGCGGGAAAAAATAGCTGAACCATGGGTCCTGGGGAGGACGCCAATCTCACAGCCAATTTCCCGAATATCTTTTGGTCCCCGTCCGTCGATTCTTTTGCCGTGGTCCAAAACCATGCGGCGCATTACATCATATTCCAGCTCTTCAACGACTGTTTTAATATCGTTGGGATGTTTGCTGACAATTTCGGCAATGTCGGCCTGATTTTCGGCCGCTTTTTTAATTTCCTTAACCAGTTTGGCCAGGGTATCGGTCTGTTTGTTCTTGTCGGTAATGGCCAAAGCGGAAACAACTTTTTCTTTGGCCATTTTTTCAACAAACTTGTGGACTTTTTCATCAACCTGGTAAACCTCAACTTTGACTTTTGGCTTACCGACCTGCTTAACCAACTCTTCCTGCAGCGCAATCAACTGTTTGATAACCACATGGCCGGCCTTGATCGCTTCCATCATTTCGCTTTCGGTCACTTCGGCTGCCCCGGCTTCAATCATGGAAATTTCACTTTTGGTCCCGGCAATCACCAGGTCAAGGGCCGATTCCTTCATTTGTGCGGAGGTCGGCATTACAATATATTGGTCATTTACCTTACCTACCCGGACACTGGCAATTGGCCCTTCAAAGGGGATATCAGAAATCGATAAAGCGGCAGAGGCGCCAATAATGCCTAAAACGTCAGGAATATTTTCTTGATCAACCGAGAGAGGGGTAACAACAATCTGAACATCATTGCGGAATCCTTCGGGGAACATCGGCCTGATCGGCCGGTCGATCTTTCTGGAATTAAGGATGGCTTTCTCGCTGGGACGGCCTTCCCGTTTAAAAAATCCGCCCGGGATGCGGCCAGCGGCATACATTTTTTCTTCATAATCTACCAAGAGGGGGAAGAAGTCTATCCCTTCGCGGGGGGTCTGTGCCATGGTCGCAGCAGCCAGGACAATGGTGTCTCCCAATCGAATTAGGACCGCCCCACCCGCTTCACGGGCAACGCGCCCGGTTTCCAATGAAATTACACGGCCGTCACTTAAAGTTGTTTGTACAGTTTTAATCATCCGAGGTGTAGAGCAGCGGCAACGCCATTAAGACGCTTGGCATCTTCATTTCCGAGGTAGAGCATCAAGCGCTTACGTTGGCCAACCAGGATCAGGAGGCCGCGTCGGCTATGGTGATCGCTCTTATGCTTTTTTAAATGTTCGACCAACTGGTTAATCCGCTCGGTCAAAAGCGCTATTTGCACTTCCGGGGAGCCAGTATCTGAAGCATGAACCTTGAACTTGTCGATTACCCCTGCTTTTAATTCCTTTTTTAATACCATTATTTATTGATTATACCACGCCGCCCTGGCCCGGGCAATATCCTTTTTTATCTGGGCGACCAGTTGTTTGGTATCAGAAAACTGTTTCTCTTCACGTAATCGCTTATAAAGGCCGACAGAGATCTTTTGCCCGCGCAGTTTTCCCTGAAAACCAAGAAGATGGACTTCAACCAATAATTCCCCGGCACCAAAGGTTGGACGGGAACCAATATTAACCACACATTTGCTGACCTGCCGACCATGATGGACATAGCCGACATATACTCCCATGGCCGGGATCAATTTTCGTTTATCAATCGCCAGATTAGCGGTGGGAAAACCAAGTTGGCGCCCGCGCCCCTCTCCCTTGACCACCCGACCGGTCAGCCGGTATGGCCGCCCTAACATCTTGATTGCTTTGGCCAATTGCCCGGTGGCTAAAAAATCCCTGATTTTAGCGGATTTAGCAATTTCACCGCCAACCTTCACCGGGTTGACGACTTGAACAGAAAAACCGAATTCTTTGCCTAGCTGGCGCAATTCACTGATCCCAGCCAGGCGTCCTTGGCCAAAAGCATAATCATAACCGACAAAAACTGCTTTAACTCCCAGCCGTTTGACCAGATAGCGCTCGACAAAATGCCTGTAGGCTAATTTCTGGATCTGCGGGGAGAAACCTAAAACCAGCACGGCATCTACCCCCAACGAGGCAAAGAGCTCTTCACGTTCACTTAAAGTGGTCAGCAGCCTTAATCCACGTTCAGGGGCGACAATTTCTTGCGGGTGGGGATCAAAAGTAATTACCGCCGCGTGGGTGCCTAATTTTTGGGCGGCTTTGATCGCCGCCTTGATTACCTGCTGATGGCCAAGATGGACCCCGTCAAAAGTCCCAAGAGCCACAACCGGCTGCCGCAGCTTTCCCTGCTTTGGGTGGCGGATAACCCTCACTGGCCGAACATGCCCTTTACCCAGAGGGTGGCGGTTTGAATATATTGGGCCGCCGGCAGGAAAAGTAATTGTGAAAGAATCAAGGTGCCAAAAACCCTGCCCATGATGATATAAAAAACCATCGCCCGGACATCGGCTTCCGGGCGTTTCCCCCTAATAGCCTGGTCGGTGATGTAAGCGCAAGTCGGATCAACCAAGGTAACCAGCAGGATTGTCGCAATTCCGTTGACAATTGCCGACAGTTGGGTAGCGGTGATGCGAAATTCAGGGACCAGCGCCCCGGCAAAGAGCGAAGAGAGAACGCCAATGGCATAGATGGAAACCACAACCAGGTTAGTCCATAAAAAGCCCTGCGGCATTCCCTTGAGCGACAGATTGGATAGTGATTCTCGGGTTGGCAGGCGAAAGATACGTAAAATAGCCAGGGAATTTCTTGGCTTGAAGGCGGCGGCAATCAAACGGGGGACGGAACCAACTTTTTCAAAACGAAATATCGCTTTCGTGAACAGGGCGACAAAAAATGGAGTACAAATCGCTCCGCAGAGGTTGCCGATAAAAGCGGCCAGGATCACCAGGCGAAAGCTGTCAATCAAACCCTGCGGATTGCCTGTCAAAATAGCCTGGTCAACCATCCCTCCCAGAAAAGGGGCTTGCAACATGTTGGAGGTTCTGGTGATCAACAAGGTAGCATTAACAAAAGAGAGGGAAGTGGCTATCTGTTTAGTGCGCAGTCCGGCCAGCCGCAGGGACGAAGCCGCCGTTTCAGTAAAATGAATGATCCCAGTCAGAATACAAATGATCAGCAATGGGTTCATAGCTACATTATAGCGGAAAAACCCATATTCCGCAGGCGGCAGCTTTCACAAACGCCGCAGGGTTTTTTCCCTCCAGCATAGCAAGACCAGGTTTCTTCCAACGGGGCGCCAAGCTTTCGACCAAGTTTAATGATTTGGGTTTTCGTCAGCTTGATTAGTGGAGTAATTATCTTAATTTTATTAGACTTCAGCCCCTGTTTAATTACTTTTTCATAAGCTCGATAATAAGTCGGCCGGCAATCGGGATAACCGCTAAAATCAACCGCGTTAGCCCCGATAAAAATGGCTTCGGCCCCAACAGCTTCGGCAAATGATAGAGCAAAACTCAAAAAGATCGTGTTTCTGGCCGGAACGTATGTAGCAGGGATTTTTTTCCCGATTTTTTTGTGGCTGGTAATCGGTAAGCGGGAATTTGGATCAAGCAGCGCGCTCCCCTTCCACGGCAGATTAATTTTCAGCAGGTGGTAAGGCACTTTAACACGCCGCGCCACCGCCACTGCATGACGTATTTCCCGCCGATGCCGCTGGCCATAATCAAAGATTAAGGCCCGGCAGTCATAGCCCTTGTCGATGGCGTAATACAGGGTTGTAGTAGAATCAAGCCCGCCGGAAAGAAGGACAATCGCTTGCGGCATTAAATAAGCTTAATAATCTGCCCGCGTTCGGCGCCGACAGAGATTAAAGCAATTTTGGCTTCAGCCAATTCGGCCAATCGTTCTAAATACTTTTTAGTATTTACGGGCAGGTCCTGATATTTTGTGACCTTAGAGAGGTCTTCGTTCCAGCCGGGCCACTCTTCATAGATCGGCCGGCATTTGGCCAGGCGATATATGTCGGTTGGGAAATCAGTAATCGTTTTCCCTTCATATTCATAGGCAGTGCAGACCATTATCTTTTCCAACTGACTTAAGACATCAATTTTAGTGATGGCCAACTGGGTAATCCCGTTGATCTTGGAAGCATGCTTCATGACAACTCCGTCAAACCAGCCGCAACGCCGTGGCCGGCCGGTAGTCGCCCCATATTCGTGCCCCTTTTCGCGTAGTTGGTCACCCATCCCGCCAATTATCTCGGTCGGGAAAGGCCCGCCACCTACCCGGGTCACATAGGCTTTGACCACGCCTATCACTTCATCGATTTCCTGCGGACCGATGCCGGCCCCAGAGCAAGCACCTCCGGCGATTGGGCTGGAAGAGGTAACGTATGGATAGGTCCCGTGGTCAACGTCAAGCATTGTCCCTTGGGCCCCTTCCATTAAGATCCGTTTATTCTGGTTCACCGCCTGATTGATCAAGGCGGTCGATTCATCTACCACTAAATGTTTAAACTCATTGAACATTTTGGTGTAATCAGCAATCAGCTGGTCAATATCATAATTAACCGGATAGTTATAAAAATTATTGAGCTGGAAGGACTTTTCCAGGATATTCCAGGCCAGCCGTTGCCGTAATAATTCTGTATTTCCCAGATCACCAATTCTAATTCCCCGCCGATTGAATTTATCTACATAACAGGGGCCAATCCCACGATTGGTTGTCCCGATGCGGCCAGCTTCATTTTTTTGTTCCTGGGCAGCATCCAGGTCACGATGATACGGGAAAATAACATGGGCTTGGGCAGAAATACGTAAGTTATCAAGGGCAAAACCACGCTGTTTTAATGAATTGATCTCTTGCAGTAAAACCGCCGGGTCAACCACCACCCCGTTGCCAATGACACAAACAACATTAGGGTAAAATACACCCGAAGGGATCAAATGGAGCTTAAATGTTTCGTCCTTGATGACAACAGTATGGCCAGCGTTGTTCCCACCCTGATAACGGACAATCATATCCATGTCACGGGCTAACAAATCGGTAATTTTCCCCTTCCCTTCATCCCCCCACTGCGTGCCGATAATAACTGTAACTGTCAATTTAGTCCTCCTCACCCAAAAAAAAACCTGCCGGCTTAGCCGAGCAGGGATTAAGCAAATCCTAAAGTATTCTAACAATTATAACCGTTTTATTCAAGCAGGAATCTGGCTTAAGGTCGTGATTGGGCGGCCAGGGAGACCCGCTCCATTATCTGGTTGTAATATAAAATTCCGTACCATTGGTAGCGGACCATCACTTCCCGAGAATACCGGCCATTTCTGGCGTGAACCGGATCAGTGGTGTCATCAACCCAGCTATAGCCATGCTGTCGATATTGCGCCATGGCCCCGCTCTCTCCCAGCCGATAGGCGGCAAAAACAAATTTTAAATGCGGCCCATAATAGCCCAGTATGTTAGAGCTTTCGTTGGTTAAGGACAAAAGATGTAATAAATAATACATACCAACTTTCATGTTAAAAACAGGATCATTTTGCAATTTAGTTCTTAGTCGGCCGTATTCATTAGCCGGGTCAAGCAGTTGGTCTGTTTCCTTGCTTGTCAGCCCCAGATCACCGCCATATTGACTGTATTTTTCGGCAAATTGGCCCAGCACATCCCGGGCGCAAATGGCCTTAATCTGCATTGGCCCCATGGCGCCGCTGCCATCATCGGAAAATGCCAGATAATTAAACTGGCTCTCCTTATGCATAATCGCCAAAACCATACAAACAAAGTCCACTTGTTCATCAATCGCCAGTTCCTTAACCGCCGGCGGCAGGTTGGCAATGATCAGGTCCAGATACTGGCTGGTTCGGCCGCCGACAGGGTCAGTATAGGCTGCGGTGATAGGAAAATAGGCTTTTAGGTAGGGCATTTGTTCTTCGGTTCTGTCAGAATCCCAAATCAGGTTTTCTAAATATGGCAGAGTGTATTCTTCAACCAATGGCTCAAGCTTTTCGTTGTGATCTTCCCGTGGTTCAAACGGCCAGACCATCGAACGCAGGGCATTCCAGGCCGCACCAATCTGTTTTGGGCAGGCAGCTGCCTCGCCCTGTTGGCAGGGGACCCGCCATCGTTGGGCGGCTGCCAGCTCCTGTTCTTTTCTTTGTGCCGGGGTCGGTGGCTGGCGGCGAGGATCCACGCGCTTGGCAGGAGCTTTAGCCCCCTTTTCTCTACCTGAAACTCCCTGTATCGCCACCCTAGACAGAAACTCCTTCAATAGCTTTAGCCGATTGCTTGATAGCTTTTAATACTTGCGCCGGGACCTTTACCGGCGTCTCTCTGCCGGGATATGTCATCTCTACCTCAACTATTTCTACCTGCAGGATTTTACTCTCGTCCTGTTTGACCCAGCCTTTTACCTCCAATTTAGTCCCCGCTGGCAGGCTTGTCCCATTATATTCAACCAGGTGCTTCCTGGCTAATTGTGACAGCCTTTTTTCCAACCGGCTGTCTGGGTTGATCGGGGCAGCCGCCGGCTCAATTTCAATCGGCTTATAAGCCAGGCTTGGCCCACGTTTCATTTTTAAGCTTGACAGCCCAGGAGGAATATCCGCCTTTCCTAAGCCGGGGATTGGTTCCTTGACCGGTTTATCCGCCTCCAGCGCAAATTCTTGCCATTCCTTATCGGGCTTCTGCTTTAAAGCATCAGCCCCAAACACTTCAGTCCCGGGCAGCGGCTCATCAACAGCCATTTGCGGCTTAACTGCTGGGAGTTCTGTTGACATCAATTCTTTGTAAGTATCACTTTCCAGCGCGGCCAGAACCCCATGGCCCTTGACTCCTGCCTCGGCCGCCTGCCTGATTTCAGGATCATCCAGATTATTAATAACCAACAAGTCATAGCCCTTGGCGGCAGCCACATCTTTTTTAATAAATGAATCATCGGTATGTTCGGCTAAAAATTCGGCTAGCCTATATGAAAGTTTGCCAGCCTTGAGTTGTTCCAACATCTTGTCTATCACAACTCTCCCGATATACTTTGTCGCCAACATTTTGATCGCTCGTTCATAGCGCAGACGTTCATCAACCCCGGTAATTATGCCATCCGCTTCGTAATCGCCATCTTTCCGAACCGTGGGCTTGGCTGGTGGCTTTTGCTTTGCTCCCTCTGGTGCAATCCGGTTACTTTTACTCATTATTATCTCCTCCTGGGGACCTACTCCCCTATGTATTATATATCGTAACAACTCGGAAAATATTGCATTCTTTTCTTATGGGAAAAAGGCTATTAAGGGCCCTTAAAGGCCCTGGAAGTGAATCGAAGGCTTATGGCCCTCATGGGCCTTCACGGGCCTTCTCTTTATCTGACCAAACAAACAGCCTGAAATTTCCTCCTTTTGTCGCCGATATATATCAGGATGAACATCAGAGCAGCTGGAAAAGTTAGAGCCGCCATCCCAGAATGTCTGCGTCATTGGGACAAAAGGATTGGCTTTGGCAACCGCTTGGAAATACAATTAACCGCCCTCGGCAGGACCGCCATGTTAGCCGCCAATAGTACCGCGGCCATGTTGACTGGAACAACCTCACCCGGCTTGGAGCGGCTGGTGCATAAAGCAGCTGCCCACATCAATTATCTGCAAGCCGATCAGCTGGAATTGCATCGCAACAGCGAGCTGGTCAGCCAATATCATAAATGGTTTCTCCAGGCCCCTTTGGGGTTTCATATCTTAGATAGTGACGGCGTCATCCAGGACGTTAACAGTAAATGGTTGGAAATGCTTGGATATCAACGGGCCCAAGTCATCGGCCAGCCAATTTTTAATTTCATCATTCCTGGACAAAGAGAGAATGCCCGGGCACGCTTTGAAGCAAGAAAAGCTTTTCCCAACCAACCGGAGCAATGGCCGGCCAAGGTTGGCGATCGCTTATATGTCAGGTCGGATGGCTCGGCTATCCCGATCGAAACCATGGATATGGTCTTTACTTATCGGGATGGTTCCATTCTAGAAATCCAAACCGCCTTTCTTGACCTGCGTCCCTCCCGGTTGGCCACAGCCGCCCAATTTGCCGGTATTTTTTATCATGGCATGAAAAACTATGCTTTGGTTTTGGAATCGATCCAGCTGCAAAGTGCCGCCCTCGATTTGGAATGTAAGGCCCTGATAGAATTGATCAACTATTTCCAGTTGGCTAAATTACCTGTCCCGAGAAGTTTAATCACCATGATTGATAATAAACAGAAAGATCGCGAGCATTTAAACAGAGAATTAGACCAAACAATCCGCCTGCTCAAGGACACCGCCATGACCGCCCTCTCCATGGCTAAGGCACCCAATACCGCGAAAAAGGCCATTTTGGTTAAAAGTGTTTTAGACCAGGCTTGTAATTCTTTACTTAAATATGCCCAAGATCACGTGGTCGCCCTTGACTGGGATATGTCGGAATTAGGCGAAACAGATGCTATTGTGATCGCCGAACCGACATTTCTGGCGATGATCCACAACCTTGTGATGAATGCCATCGAAGCCAGTACCGGATCAGTTAGGCATGTAAACGTAAAAGTCAGAAAAGCCGATAGTAAAATAGTTGTTTCTGTGGTCGACAGGGGAAGCGGGATGACCGAAGCCAAGCGTCTTGAACTGTTAAGCGGCAGCCCAACCTCAACTAAGACAAATGGGAGCGGCTTTGGCTGGCTGCAAATCCGTTTAGCCGTTCAATCGGCCAATGGAACAGTTTCCATCAGGTCATTGCCAAATGTCGGATCAGATATTTCACTAACTTTCCCGGCCACCACGGCCAAACCAGAAGTTTATCAACCTGTCGTCGCCATACCCCCGACAGCGACCGCCGATTCCAACCTGGCCAGGATCAGAATCTGGATCGCCGAAGATGAGCCACATATAACCCACTTAGTTACTTCGCAATTAGCCGGTCGCGGGTTTACCAATGTACGCGTGTTTGGCGATGGCGAAGCGCTGCTTGCCGAAATGAGGCGTCCGGAGGGGCTTAAGCCACACATCATTGTTACCGATCAAACTATGCCCCGCATGAAAGGGACAGAATTGGTCCGGGCCTTAATCACTCAGCTGGGTATTGCAGGCATCCCGCCAACGATTGTCTGGAGTGCCGCATACCGTGACGACATGGGCAGCAATGAAATCGCCGCATTAATTGATGCTTATCCGGACAGGCTATTTTACGCAGTCAAACCGGTTTCCGATTCATTGATCTCACAACTAATTGCTGTTGCAGCAACAATCGAATTAACAGAGGCCGACTTACCGGTTGTTATCGCCAATCAACCCAGCGAAGAAGAAATCCAACTTAATCAACATTTGCATGAATTGGTCACAATAACCGCACCCCTATTAAGTACCCTTCGAGAATTATTAACCCGAGATGGTGACGACGTTCTCGAACAGATAAAGGCGGCCACCACAGCCACCCACACTGCCTTGCAACGGAAACTTGAAGAAGAAACCACCCAAAATAAAAAAGTTCTGACCCAGATGTACTTGCAAACCAGCTTTCTCAATACGATGCTTAGGTTCATCAGAGTAAATGATGAACTCGGTGAGGCGGCAATTGAAATAATAAATGATACCCTGGAGAAAATTGAACAATTGAATTTGGCTATTCAGGGGGTCACCGGAGCAGATGCCATCCTGGCTAGAAAAATCCGCCTATTTATCTCCTCATTAGGCAGCCTTAGACAGCCTTAATGTGAATCTCTTTTAACTGGGCCGGGTCCACGCTGTCCGGCGCACCTGTGCAAGGGCAGAGAGCTGATTGCGTCTTCGGGAAAGCAATCACGTCACGAATCGACTCCATCCCGGCCAACAGCATCACCAGCCTGTCAATGCCAAGGGCAATCCCCCCGTGCGGCGGAGCGCCATATTCCAAGGCTTCCAGAAAAAAACCAAAGCGTCCCTTGGTTTCTGCTTCACCCAAACTTAAAAGTTTAAAGATTTTGGCCTGGATGTCCGGGCGATGAATTCTGACAGAACCCCCGCCGATTTCTGAACCATTCAGAATTAAGTCATATGCCTGCGCCTTGATCCCTCCGGGATCCCTGGCAAAACGCTCCTCCAGCTCGTCCCAATTACCATGCGGCGCCGTAAAAGGATGGTGGTTCGAAACCCAGCGTTTTTCATTGGCGCTGTATTCAAAGAGCGGGAAATCGGTCACCCAGAGAAAATGAAAACTGTTAGTATCGATTAAATTGAGTTTTTTTCCCAACTCCAGCCGAAGCTCGCTCAAAACCTGGTGGGTCAGCTTAAAAGTATCGGCAATAAAAATCAGCGTATCGCCCATCTCACCCTTAAAACGTTCAATTATAACGTTAATTTCTTCTGGCTTAAAGAATTTAACGATCGGCGATTTTAAACCTTCGGGAGTGATGGCAATCCAGGCCATCCCCTTGGCTCCCAGAGATTTCGCTTTCGCTTCAAGATTATCTAGATCAGATCGGCTCAATTTGGTTCCGCCTTTAATATTAATCCCTTTGACAATGCCGCCTTTTTCCACCGTATTTCTAAACACTCCAAACTCCGAGTTCCGAACCAAATCACTTACTTCAACAAGTTCCAAGCCAAAACGGGTATCAGGCTTATCATTTCCAAAACGGGCCATGGCCTCGGCCCAGGATAATTTGGGAAAAGGCCGAGAAGCTATGGACAGTTGCAGCGCATCGAGAGAGTGAATCAGCATCTCTTCGATCGTGTTAACGACATCTTGTTCGGTTACAAAGGACATTTCGATATCCAGCTGGGTAAATTCCGGCTGTCGGTCGGCCCGCAGATCTTCATCGCGGAAACAGCGGACGACTTGAAAATATTTTTCCATCCCCGCCACCATCAACATCTGCTTGAAAAGTTGCGGTGACTGCGGCAGGGCGTAAAATCGCCCGGGGTTAAGGCGGCTGGGGACAAGAAAGTCCCGGGCCCCTTCCGGCGTTGATTTGGTCAGAAAAGGTGTTTCGATCTCTAAAAAACCTTTATCATCAAGATAATCGGACATGGCTTTGACGATTTTGTGACGAAAAATCAGGTTTGCCCTCATCTTATCCTTGCGCAGGTCAATGTATCGGTATTTAAGCCTGACCATTTCGTCCGGTTCGGTTCGGGGGTCAGCGACTTCTATCGGCGGGGTTTTGGAACTATTTAAGATTTCCAATGCTTCGGCAGACACCTCAACCTCGCCGGTGGGCAATTCCTTATTGATCGTTTCCGGACTCCGTTTGACTACCTTGCCGGTGATGGAGATGACAAATTCGCTGCGGATTTTGGTGGCATCGGTTTTCCCGCTAAAGACAACCTGGACTATCCCCGAGCGATCGCGCAGATCAATGAAAATCAATCCCCCGTGGTCGCGACGCCGATGGACCCAACCGGCCAGTTGGACAGTTTGGCCAACCTGGTCTGTTCTTAATTCTCCGCAATTATGGGTACGATACATTTATGTAAATTATAGCATATGTTATAATCAACCACGTTATGAAGTGGCGCGGCATTATTGAAGAGTATCGACAGTATCTTCCGGTGACTGATGAAACCCCGATAGTCACTTTTTGCGAAGGGAATACCCCTCTCTTAAAAGCCCATTATTTATCAGAACTGACCCACTGTCAGGTTTACCTTAAATATGAAGGGGCCAACCCGACCGGCTCATTCAAGGACCGGGGCATGACCATGGCAATCAGCAAAGCCAAAGAGCGGGGCTGTAAAGCGGTCATCTGCGCTTCAACCGGTAATACATCGGCTTCAGCCGCCGCCTACTCGGCCCGGGCCGGGATGGATTGTATTGTCATAATCCCCAAGGGGAAAATTGCCTTGGGAAAATTGTCCCAGGCCATTATGCATGGCGCCAAGGTTTTTGAGGTTGACGGGAACTTTGACCAGGCGCTTAATCTGGTCCGTGAACTTGGAGAAAAATATCCGATCGAGATCGTTAATTCCATCAATCCCTTTAGAATTGAAGGGCAAAAGACCGGCGCTTTTGAAATTGTTAATCAATTAAATGCCGTGCCGGATTTTCATGCCATACCGGTTGGTAATGCCGGCAATATCACCGCTTATTGGAAAGGCTATAAGGAATATTATGGGGACAAAAAGATATCCACTCTCCCCAAAATGATCGGTTTTCAGGCCGAAGGGGCAGCCCCGATAGTTTTGGGCCATCCGGTCGAAAAGCCAGAAACTCTGGCTACGGCCATCAGGATCGGTAACCCGGCCAGCTGGAAAACCGCCGTGGCGGCTGCAGCAGAGTCCGGCGGCTCAATTAGTATTGTCACCGATACGGAAATTGTTGATGCCTATAAGTTGGTTGCCACCAAAGAAGGGATTTTTTGCGAGCCGGCTTCTGCCGCTTCTGTTGCCGGCGTCTTGAAACTGGCCAAAGCCGGCAAGATCTCGCACGGCTCAACTATCGTCTGCATCCTGACCGGTCATGGGTTAAAAGACCCCGACAACGCCATTATGTTCGGCGAAAAACCGACCTTCATCCCTTGCAAAGTCGACGCGGTGGCCAAGAAGCTGGGGTATTAATTACTTAACCGACGAGATCCCGTCATATTTCACCTCAACAATCGTGGCAACTATCTTGCTGATTATGTTTCATTAATTCCGCTTATCTCAAGGGAGGCAAATATGCGCAATATAATTCCGATTGAACGAGTTGAAAACAAAATACACCAAATTAGGGGTCAAAAAGTCATGCTTGACATGGATCTTGCTGAACTTTATAACGTCCCAACCGGCAGATTAAACGAACAAGTTAAGCGGAATCGAAGGCGCTTTCCTGCAGATTTTATGTTTCAATTAACTCCTCATGAGTACTCCAACTTGAAATCGCAAAATGCGATAGCAAGATGGGGCGGGCGCAGAACATTGCCACTGGTTTTTACCGAACAGGGAGCAATTGACCCATAAAGATCTACCATGCTAACCTTTACGGGTGATGACTAAAATAGCTGTCACCAAATGTTCCGATTACCTGCAACCCAATGTTGACCAAGCGGTGCATGCCGCACTCGAGCTCATCGGCGGCATCTCAACCTTCGTCACACCCAACCAAAAAGTGCTGATTAAGCCAAACGTGCTGATCAACTACTCTCCCGACAAGGCTGCCACCACCCATCCTACCGTCGTGGCGGCTGTAGTTAAAGAGGTCCTCAAGGCCGGAGGAATACCCTTAGTCGGCGACAGTCCAGGGAATGCTTTTGGCAACGTTGAGCAGTTTATGGTCATAACCGGCATTAAACCGGCCGTTGAGGCGGCCGGCGGTGAGATGGTTTACTTTGAAGCCAGCGGGACAACAGAGGTTAGTCCGGGGATTAGGATTGCCAAAGCCGTTATAGAAGCAGACGTGATAATAAACCTGCCGAAGCTAAAAACTCATGGTTTAACCCTTTATACAGGAGCCGTTAAAAATATGTTTGGTTCCGTCCCAGGGTTTTTAAAAGCCAAATGTCATGCGTCCCACCCCCACCCGCGCGATTTTGCCAACTTAATTGTCAATATTTACAAGGCCACTAAACCTCAACTGACTATTATGGATGCGATTATTGGCATGGAGGGAGACGGCCCCTCCGCCGGCCAGCCCAGAACGTTTGGAGCAATAATCGCCTCAGCTGATGGGGTGGCTCTCGACGCAGCGGCAGCCGCCTTAATCGGCTTTAAGCCCGATGAGATCATCACCACCACTTTGGCTGGCCAGCAAAAACTGGGTAATAGTAATTTATCCCTGATTGAGATAATCGGCGGCACGATTAATGAATTTGCTCAGCTAGATTGGAATAAGCCAGCGGGGCTTTATCAAAGGATCAAATGGCTGCCTGACAGCCTTTTTAGGTTAGCCACACCTATTATTAATCTATTGAAAGCCAATCCGGTTATCATCCAGGACAAATGTAAAAGGTGCCATATCTGCTTAAAAAGTTGTCCAGTCAAGACCATTTTTCAGGACAGCAAAACAAAAACGGTGACAATTAATTTGAAAAAATGCATCAACTGCTACTGTTGCCACGAGCTCTGCCCCTATCAGGCGATCAAGATAGAAAAGAGTTGGATACTAAGGCGTCTGGGGATTGGGACCACTGACTAAGCAGAGTGAAATTTCCCTCCTTATTTTTGGACAATAATTCAAGATGTCATTTCATTTATGTCCTATGGAACCAAGAGTGGCGCGGCTGTTTCAAAGTGTTCCGGAAAAATTGCTGTCGCCAAAAATGCCCATCGCCGAAAGGGCTCGGCAAGTGGCTCAAAGGCCGTTTATTCCAAAGGCAAACCACATCGATTATGACAAGAAAACCCCCCTAAAAACGCTACTTGCCTGCCATGTTGCCCGTTTGTTTGAAGGCTGCAACATCAGTCTGGTTGATGAATCAACCGACCCAGGGAAAATCCAAATCAGCCTGACAGTTAGATCGCCAAACCAACAACCGCGCCGCTTATCACCTTATGCAGTCTTCAAGCCGTTTCTGCTAAGGCTGGAATGTTCATTGCGTCCAGGGGAAAATCAACTTTATCTCGGTTGGGTGAAGGCAACTCAACCAGGTTATGCTGGAAACGCCCTGGCCTCTCTATACAATTTTGCCGCTGATTTAGGGCTTGATAGCATTAATTTCATTGTGCGGCCGGGTGACCGCAATGCCAACCGCTTTTATTATCATATCGACTTTGGCCGACCAATTTATAAAAACACCTGGCAGTTTTGGGAGGTTCAAATCCCAGCCAGGAACGAAAGCATTTCCCTGTAGCTTTGGACTGTTGTTACCTGGCCCCGCAGGCCGGCACTATTGGCAAACCCCTTCAAATACCAAAGGGCGGTCTTTCTCATCAAGCCTATCTTTACCCTCTCGGAAACCCGCTTATATTTATCGATCAACTGTAAATGTTTCTGCAGAACTGCTATTTTCTCTTCTTTTGGGACAATTTCGTCTTTTTGTCGTGCGATGGCTTGAAAGATCCAGGGATTTCCCAGGGCCCCGCGCGCCACTAGAACCCCATCACAACCAGTTTTACTGAACATTTCAGCCGCCTTAACAGCATTAAAGATATTCCCCGAACCAAAAACCGGGACGGCAACTGCTTCCTTGATTGCCTTGATCGTTCCATAATCGATTTCTCCGGAATAGCCTTGATCTCGAGAGCGGCCATGGACAAACAGGGCGGCCACCCCAGCTTTAACACAACCCCTGGCCACTTTGACAATCTGTTTACGATCTATGCTCCCAAAGCCAAGCCGCATTTTAACTGTCACTGGTAAATCAAGCCCGCCAACCAGCTCATTGAGGATGGCATACAGTAATTCCGGCTCCCGCACCAGGTGGGCCCCCGCTTTTTTCTTGGTCATTTTGGGAACTGGACAGCCAGCATTAAGGTCAAGAAACGCTGGTTTTGTTTTGGCTACCAGGATTTTGGCTGCCTTGAGCATTATCTTGAGGTCACCGCCAATAATTTGCGCTGCCAGGGGGCGGTCCTGCCGGGTGCTTTGCAAATAATCATCCAGCCGGGATTTGCGGTGAATTATCGAGTTGGCATCAACCATTTCTAAAAAACAGAACCCCGCCCCAAATTCCCGGGCGATCAGCCGGAAAGGCAGGTCGGTACAACCAGCCATTGGCGCCAGAAATACATTCGTACTAATCTTTTTATTGCCTATTTTGATCATCTGTAAAATCGTCGTAAAAACTGTTATAATTTTAACAAATTATGGGCAAAATAGACATCATCTTGGTAGCCAATAGCCCGGGAGAGCTTTCATCCCTGGTTAAGCCGGTTGCCGCCGAACTCGCCCGACATCCCGCTTATCGAGTTATTTTGGTCCTCACCCCCTGCCAATATAACAGCGGAAAAGAGCTGGATTACGTCAAAACACTGCCCGGAATCGACCTGGTTGTCAGTGCCAGCGAATTTAAGAGCTGGGCATTACTTAACAAAAAACCACCTATCGAGTTTGCTCCAAAGGGTCTGGTGCTTTACCTCGGCGGTGATTTGGCCTACCCGATCATCATTGCCAAAAAACTGCACTACCCTCCTTATGCCTACATCAACGAACGGCTGGCCTGGAAAAAGGCCTATAAAAAGTTTTTTGTTCCTGATGAGGCAACAAAACAGCTTTTTAACAGAGGACTCTCCCCAGATAAGCTAATAAACGTCGGCAACCTGATGGTTGATTCAGTCCAGGCAAACGCAACGTGGAGGCCGGAAAAAAATGTTATCACCTTTATGCCGGGAAGCCGGAGCTGGGAAATCGACTATATGACCCCCTTTTATGAGCAGGTCATTAAAAACATCAAAGCTCAAACATCAAACATCAAAATCCAGCTGGTCAGTTCACCGTTTATCAAGGCCACGCCTATCGCCGGTGCCAAACTGGTCAGCTTTGAAGAAATCAACAATTCAGAATTGGTAGTCACTATCCCGGGCACAAACACTGCCTTGATTGCCGCTCGCGGCATCCCGCAATTAGTCGTCTTTCCGTTAAACAACCCGGAAGTCATTCCCATGGATGGGTTGGGCAACTATGTTGGCCGCTTGCCAATCCTGGGCAAGCTTTTTAAACAATGGGTTGCCAATATGATCAATAAAAAGACTAAATATTTTGCCTTGCCCAACATGAAAGCCAGCCGCCTTATCGCCCCCGAAATCAGGGGGATAATTTCTCCAGCACAAGTGGCGGGAAAAGTTATAGAATTACTAAATGACGAGGCCGGCCGGGGGAAAATGTCCCTGGAATTAACTGCCGCTATGGGGCAACCGGGCGCGGCCAAAAAGATCGCGGAGGAGATCAATGCAGCAATATCGTAGATTGTTCAAATTTCTCAAACCTTATCTGCCGCAAGTCTTGGGAGGAGCGGTTTGCACCCTGTTTGTGACCTTGTCAACCCTGGCTATTGCCCCCCTGGCCGGGGCAGCCTTCAATGCCATTGGAGAAAAGGATTTCTTCTGGCTGAATATTGCCGCCATCAGTATTATTGGCCTTTATTTTGTTAAGGGGGTTTTCCTTTACGGACAGGATTACCTTTCCAGTTATACTGCCAACCGGGTCATAATTGACCTGCGGGAAAAAGTCTACGCCTCCCTGCAGGGGCAATCGCTTGATTTTTACTCCCGTTGGCATACCGGAGAACTGATTTCCCGGTTGATGAATGACATCAATATGCTTCAGACAACGGTCCTGGTGGTCTTTGCGACTTTTATCCCTCAAGCGGTTTTACTGCTTGGTTTACTCGGTTATGTTTTCTGGTTGAATTGGCGCTTGTCGCTGCTAACCTTGATCTCTTTGCCCCTCATTATTCAGGTCATTAGAATGTTTGGCTCGGAAATTCGCCACATTAGCGAGGGGGTCCAGCAAAAAACCGCCGACATCACCACCCATGCGCAAGAAACTATTTCACAAATCAGGGTAGTTAAATCATTCACGATGGAAGAATCAGAAGTTAAGCATTTCCACGCCGAAAATAATCGGGCTTTCCAAATCACCATGAAAGCGGTCCAGATTCTCTCGACCCAAAATCCGGTCATCGCTCTATTGCAATCAATCGCCGCGGTGGCCATAGTCTGGTTCGGCGGAATGCAGATAATTAATGGTGACCTGACCCTGCCGCAGCTGATTTCGTTTGCGACCGCCTTGGGAATCATGACCGATCCGGGTAGCAACCTTAGCCGATCATTTACCATCTTCCAGCAAGGGATGGCCTCGCTAAAACGGGTCTTTGAACTGCTCGATATCGAACCCTCCATCAAGGACACACCAGGGGCAGCGGAACTTCCTCCTTTACAGGGAAAAATAGAATTTCATAATGTCTCTTTTGCCTATGAACAGGACAAAGTCCTGCAAAATATCAATTTGACCGTCCAGCCGGGCGAATCAGTTGCCCTGGTCGGCCGCACCGGTTCCGGAAAAAGCACTTTGATCAATTTAATTCAAAGGTTTTATGACCCAACCGCCGGTAAAATTCTGGTCGATGGCCAGGATTTACGGCAGGTCACCATCCACTCACTCCGGTCACAAATGGCCATTGTGCCTCAAGAAACCGCCCTGTTCAGCGGGACAATAAAAGATAATATTTCTTATGGCCAAACCAGGACAACCGAACGGGAAATCAGGGAAGCCGCCATACAAGCCAATATCCATGATTTTATTGAGGGGCTCCCCAACGGCTACCAGACCGAGGTCGGGGAACGCGGGACCAAACTGTCGGGTGGCGAAAAGCAGCGTATCGCCATTGCCCGGGCAATATTGCGCAACCCGAAAATATTAATTCTTGATGAAGCCACTTCCTCGCTCGATGCCGAGACTGAAAGCCTGATCCGTGACGCCCTGGAAAAGCTGATGAAGGGCCGCACCACCCTGATTATTGCCCACCGCCTTTCGACGATCGAAAAGGTCAACAAAATTGTCGTCCTCGATGACGGGGCAATCGTCGAAAGCGGCACCCACCTGGAGCTGCTGGCCCAGGGAGGGCTTTACCAGCATCTGCACCAGATCCAATTTAAGAACAAGGCATAATGTTATTTATTAGGTTACTGCGTTGGAAATTTGGCTTAATTTTCCGCTGTCTCCCCCCGGCAGCCGCCGTCTTTTGCCTGCACATTTCCGCTGAATTTTTCTATCGCCTGGTTCGCCTGACTCCTGTCAAGAAAATGGTTAACAATAATCTGCAATTACTCCTGCCGCAAAAAGAAACCAGCTTACTGGCCGATAAGTTGCTAAAAAATATCAGCTACTCTATTTTTGAGATTATCTGCACCCCATTTTTCCGTGCCACCCACCTCGACCTGATCATGACAGTCCATGGTTTGGAATATGTTGACCAGGCTTTAGCCGCCGGCAAAGGGGCGCTACTGATGTCCATGCATTCCGGCAATTATGAAATGTCCGGAACATACCTGGGGATTCATGGTTACAAACAAACAGCCATCCTAAAGGCACCGCCGGGCGATCCCCTCTTTCGTTTTGTCAATGAGGGACGAGCGCACTTTGGCACAAAATTGGTCAATATCATGGAAGCCAATATGTATCGGGAAACGCTCAAGGCCCTGGCCAATAATGAGGGGATTTGTTATTTGATCGATACCGGAGCGCTTGAAGGGCGGCACGAGAAAATCTCCTTCCTGGGTCACCAGGTCCCGGTCGCAACCGGCTGGCTGGCCCTGGCGGAACGTTCCG